>JGI26086J50260_1000108_pt1 | contig 52522 bp, 55 predicted proteins | sample SaaInl3SG_22_DNA_FD_50260 | JGI IMG/M metagenome (IMG submission 50260)
AGGGGATGCTCCAATAACAAAGTGATCATCAAAATGATAATAAAACATATAAGGTGAAGGGTTCAAGCTTCTTAACGCCCTGTAAAGAAATATGGGAGGCAGATTAAATTCTTTAACTATCCTCTGTGACAAAACTACCTGCATCACATCACCATCCGTAATATAATTTTTAATTTTAAGAACAGCTGCCTTAAATTTATCTTCTCCAAACTCAGACTCTGCAGTAGTTGACTCCTCTTTTTTTAAAAACTTTTCCTCTTTTAGCTCGGCTTCATTGATTGACTGCATAATTTCTTTTAGTCTTTTCTCTGATCTCTCATAAGAATCAGATAATTCATTGCCGTAAACAATTATGGATAACTTACTTGTAAGGTTATCAAAGACAATAACTTCATCTGATTCCATCAAATATATATCAGGGAGATTTAAAGCATCATTTTTGTATTCTTTAAAAAGACGTGGCTCAATATAATGAATGGTTTCATAACCAAAATAACCAGCTAGACCCCCCGAGAATCTTGGTAATTCAAGATCATGTGGCACATTAAATCTTTTAACAAAACTATCTATAAATTCTAATGGATCATCGTGTTTTTCTGACTCAACCAAATCACCATTACTGAATATTTGAACCAAATTTTCTTTAGCCTGAATTGTTCTTTTTGCCGATAAGCCAATTATTGAGTATCTACCAAAATTTTCGCCCCCTTCAACAGATTCCAGAAGGTATGAATATGAATTATTAGCAATCTTCAAGTATATTGAAAGCGGGGTATCTAAATCTGCATAGCACTCAGAGACAAGAGGGATTCTATTAAAACCCTGAAGCTGATACTTTTCAAATTGACTTTTTGATAGATTAATTTTCATAAAAACTTAATGGAAGATTTTCTTCAAATCAAAAAAATTGTTTAATTGAAAATCGATCTTAAAATTTTCAATTGGATCGTCAAATTGATACCCATAAGGAACGGTAGCAATTTTAACTCCAGCGCTGAGTGCGGATTGAATATCATGACTGGAATCTCCGACCATCAAGATATTATCCTTGGAAATTCCAAGTTCTGACTGAATGAGATTAATTGGGTAAGGGTCTGGTTTTTTAAACTTCATCTGATCTCCACATAAAATAACCTCAAAATATGAATCCATTTTATTTTTTTTTAAAATTAAATTTGTGTAGCCCGAAGGTTTATTTGTCACACAAGCTAATCTTACTTTTTTGGAACTAAGGTACTCAAGCATTTCAATAACCCCCTCGTAGGGGTCACTTTGATCAACAACCTCTGAATAAAATTTACCAAAATAAGATTTCGCATCTTTAAGATTAACCATATATCCACCAGACTCTTGAAGTGACTGATTGATTAAATTATCTACGCCTTTTCCAATAAAATTTCTACCAACTTCAAAAGACAGTTCTTGGAGACCGTAAAAATCTAGCATGCGGTTAACTGATGATACTAATTCAGGAGCGGTATCAAACATGGTTCCATCAAGATCAAAAAAAATGGCTTCACAATTGAAACTATTTGATGTCACTGTGATTAAACGCTAGCGAGCGAATCTCTTAATTTCTTAATAATTGTGTCATATTTATTAGGATCATTTTCATTAACGGCTCCAAAAACCGCTGATCCAGCAACAAATGTATCTGCTCCTGCTTTTGCAATATCTGCAATATTATCGGCATTGACACCGCCATCAATCTCAAGCCATACCTCTCGACCTGATTTATCCATATACCGATCTATCTTTTCACGTGCTATTTTTAGCTTTTCAAGTGCAGATGGTAAAAATTTTTGTCCCCCAAATCCAGGGTTAACTGACATTAGCAGAACCATATCCACTTTATCCATAACATGATCGAGATAGTCCAAAGGAGTTGCTGGGTTAAAAACTAAGCCAGACTTACAGCCTTGTTCACGAACTAAGGATAAACTTCTATCAATATGATTTGAAGCTTCTGGATGAAAAGTTATTATATTAGCGCCAGCCTTAGCAAAATCAGGAATAATGCGGTCCACTGGCTCAATCATCAAGTGAACATCAATAATAGCATCTGTTACTGGACGGATAGCCTCACATACCAGAGGCCCAATTGTTAAATTTGGAACGTAGTGATTATCCATCACATCAAAATGAACGATNTCTGCACCTGAAGCGATNACGTTAGAAACTTCTTCACCAAGCCTTGCAAAGTCAGCTGACAAGATACTGGGCGCAATTCTGAAATCTTTACTCATACTTTTAATCCTTAAAATCCATTAGTCATGTAAAATATCTATTTTAACTGCATTTTACTATTATTTAGTAACAACATAGACAGAATCTCATTATTCAAGCAAATGAAAGTTAGCGTTCTAGGCATAAATCATAAAACAGCACCCATTTCTTTAAGAAATCAGCTGGTCTTTAATCAAGACATTCTTGTGCATTCATTAGAAAATTTTAAACACACATTTAAGTGTGGAGTGGTTATTTTGTCAACTTGTAACAGAACTGAAATTTATTCATCCGAAATTTCACAAAAAAATCTTGAGAAATGGCTATCAAAGCAGTGCAACGTAAACCTTCAAATTTTAAGAAAATATACGTATTTTTTCACTGAGGAAAATGCACTTAATCACTCCTCTGCAGTTGGGTCAGGGCTTGATAGCATGATTATAGGTGAGCCCCAAATACTCGGACAAATGAAACAAGCCTTTAAAGTCTCAGAAAATAGCAATCTGGTTGATAAGAATTTGGTTAATTTTTTTGCAAAAGTTTTTGAGTTTGCAAAAATTATAAGAAATAAAACACAAATTGGTACGAACTCAACAACTATTGCCTCAACGGCACTAAAATTAATTAATCAACTGTTTGGCACCATTGAATCTTTATCTATCTTGTTTATTGGTGCAGGCGAAATGAATGAACTGTGTGCTAAATATTTTGCTAAATCTATTCCAAAAAAAATTATGGTTGCTAATAGAACTTTAGAAAAAGCCTCTACTTTGGCTAAAAAAATTAATGCGGAATGTTGCTTAATCAGTGATGTAAATTCAATTATCAAGAATTACGATGTAGTTATCTCTTGCACCGGAAGCCAACTCCCTATTATTGGCCTCGGAATGGTTGAGGAAGCTATTAAATTACGAAAGCATCAGCCAATGTTTTTTATTGATCTTGCCGTTCCGGCGGATATTGAAAAAGAGATTGGCGATCTAGATGATATCTTTCTCTATAATTTAGAGGATTTAGCAAATATTGCTAAAGAAGGAATTAACTTAAGAAAAAATGAACTTGAGAAAGCATTTAATTTATTAAAAGAAATGGTTGATGAATTTGTACAAAATAAAAAAACCTCAAATGTTCCATTAACAATTGCATTAAAACAATTTTTCAACAATACACAAGAGATTGAGCTTAAAAAGGCACTCAAGGACATCAAAAATGGGGTGAGCGCTGAGGAGGTTTGCGAAAAACTCTCAAGGAATCTGACAAAAAAACTCCTCCATTACCCAACAAAAGCAATTAACCAAGATAGTGGACAAGCAAAAATTATTAAAACCATGTTCAATTTAAAGGATTAAATAAATGAAAGATTCAATGAAAAATAAACTAGAGAATTTAATCCAAAAATATAATGAATTAAATTCAAAATTAAGCAGTGAGGGCATCACCGATGATTTAGATTTATTTAAAAAAATCTCCAAGGAGCATTCTGACTTAACTCCCATTATTGATACTTACTCACTATTCAAAAAAACAAATGAAAATATTTTTGAAGCAAAAGAGATGCTTTCTGATCCTGAGATGAAGGAATTTGCGAATGAGGAAATTGAAAATGGTAAAGAAAAAATTATTACGCTAGAGGAAGAGTTACAAAAATTACTGATCCCTAAAGATCCGAATGATGATAAAAATATTTTCCTGGAAATTAGAGCTGGAGCGGGAGGAGATGAGTCTGCTCTATTTGCAGCAGACCTTTACAGAATGTATTCAAGATTTGCCGAAAGAAAGAAATGGCAAGTTGAAGTGATTTCTTCTAATGAAAGTGGCCTAGGCGGCTTTAAAGAAATTGTCGCAAAAGTAAATGGCGACGGAGCTTATTCAAAGCTTAAATTTGAGTCTGGAGGCCACAGGGTTCAGAGGGTACCTGATACTGAAACGCAAGGAAGGATACATACTTCAGCATGCACGGTAGCCATTCTCCCGGAAGCCGACGAAATCGAAGATATTGACATTAATCCAGCAGATATAAGAATAGATACATATCGCGCATCCGGAGCTGGTGGGCAGCACATCAACAAAACTGATTCTGCTGTTCGCATCACTCACGAACCAACAGGAATTGTTGTTGAGTGCCAAGATGATCGTTCTCAACATAGAAATAAGGCACAGGCAATGAGTATATTAGCTGCTAAAATTAAAGATAACCAAATTCAAGAGCAACAATCTGAAAGGGCATCGCAAAGAAAAAGTCTTATTGGAAGTGGTGATCGAAGTGAAAGAATAAGAACCTACAACTTTCCCCAAGGGAGAATTACAGATCACCGTATTAATCTTACACTGTACAAAATAGATTTTATTATGGATGGTGATCTTGATGAAATGATTAATGCTCTCTCACTAGAACATCAAGCATCTCTGTTGGCTGAAGATAATGAATAATGAATTCAACTGCATATTTTCATAAAATTAAAAGTTTATTTATTCAATCTTTTAAAGAAAAACTTAACCTCACATCAAGAGAGGCATCGATTGAATTAAATCTTATTTTTCAGCATGTCATGAAGTGTAAATTTTCACAGATAATTACAAATTCATTTGAAATCAGTAAAAAAAAAGAATCACAAATTGAAAAATTAATCGAAAAAAGGTTAAGTGGCACTCCTTTAGCCTATTTATTTCGGGAGTGGAGTTTTTATGGTAGGAAGTTTTATGTAAATAATGCTTCACTCATACCAAGGGCAGATACCGAGCTTATTGTTGACTTATTAAAAGATGAACTCAAAAGCCATCAGAACCTTAGCCTACTAGACTTAGGTTCAGGTACTGGGGTGATTGGTATATCTGCGAAATTAGAAATCGAACAAATAACAGAGTTAACTCTTTCTGATATTAGCAAAAGATGCGTTGAGCTTATTAATAAAAATTTATATTTTCATGAGGTTAAAGCCAATGTAATTCAAAGCAACTGGTTTAAAAATTTTCCATTAAATAAATATGACATTATTGTCTCAAACCCTCCTTATATAGATCAAAATGACCGCCATCTTGATGACCTAAAATTTGAGCCAAAGAAAGCATTGATTTCAAAAAAAAATGGGCTTAATGATATAGAAATTATTCTTAAGGAAGCATCCGCTTACCTCAAAGAAAATGGGGCTATTTACATTGAACATGGTTATAATCAGGGTAAAGACGTAATTAAATTATTTAATGATAACGGTTTTCAAAAAAATACATGTTTTAAAGATATAAACGGAAATGAACGCGTTTCTCGAGGATATAAATTAAATTGATTAACTCTGTAGGAATTGTAAAAGCCAAAAAGTTTAATTGCAATGAAAAGCTTGTGCTCTCTTGCGGAGATGTTCTTTCATCTTTTACTCTCATATATGAAACTTATGGATCACTTAATGCCAAAAAGAATAATGCTATTTTAATACCGCATGCTCTTTCTGGTAATCATCATGTTGCTGGGAAATATAAAAAAGAAGATAAGCATTCTGGCTGGTGGGATAACATGGTCGGTCCAAACAAGCCAATCGATACAAATAAATTTTATGTAATTGGGGTCAATAACCTAGGTGGNAATGATGGATCAACGAGNTCAAAATCAATAAACCCTAAAACAAAAAAAGTTTGGGGGTCNTCTTTCCCAATCGTAACAGTCAAAGATTGGGTNGCCTCTCAAAAAAAATTAACTGAACACTTAGGGATTGATAAATTATTTGCCATCGTTGGTGGNAGTTTGGGAGGAATGCAGGCTATTCAGTGGTCACTCGATTTTCCAGACTATGTTAATAAAGTTATTTGCATTGCCTCTGCTCCAAATTTAACAGCTCAAAATATCGCCTTTAATGAAGTTGCCAGACAGGCGATTTTAAAGGATGAAAATTTTTCAAAAGGTAATTTTTATAATCACAATAAGAAACCCAAAAATGGTTTAAGGTTAGCGAGAATGTTAGGTCACATAACTTACTTATCTAACGATACCATGGATAAAAAATTTGGAAGAAAACTTGTAAATAATAAATTTAATTATGATTTTTCAACCAATTACGAAATTGAGTCATACCTTAATTATCAGGGTGATAAATTTGCAGAATCATTTGATGCTAATACTTATTTAAGAATGACAAAGGCTTTGGATTACTTTGATCTGGAAAAAAATTATAAGAAAAAACTTTCATCCTTATTCAAAAAAATTAAAGCGGATTATCTTGTTGTTTCTTTCTCAAGTGATTGGCGATTTCCACCCAGCCGATCCAAAGAGATAGTAAAAGCATTGCTTGATAATAATATTAATGTTTCTTATGCAGAAATAGAGGCAGAAACGGGACATGATGCTTTTCTCTTAGCGAGTAATCATTATCACAATTTAATATCAAATTATTTAAATCAAAAAATATGAATAGACTAGATTTTATTAAAATTTCAGAATGGATTAAGCCCGAATCAAAAATTCTTGATCTCGGTTGTGCTGATGGCGCNTTAATAAAATTTCTTAAGGAAAATAAAAAAACCAATGGCTATGGAGTTGAAATAGANTCAAGAAATATTGAACATGGNATGAAAAATAAAATTAACATCTTACAAATGAACCTTGAAGATGGTTTGTCTGTTTTTGATGATCAATTTTTTGATACTGTAATNCTGTCACANACCTTGCAAGCTATGGTCAATATTGAAAAAATTATGGATGAAATGAAAAGAGTTGGGAAAAATATAATCGTCTCATTTCCAAATTTTGGATANTGGAAAAACAGGGTTCAGGTTTTGGGTGGAAAGATGCCCAAATCTCGAGAATTACCGCATGAGTGGTATAACACCCCTAATATTCATTTATGTACTATTGATGATTTTGAGGACCTTTGTCATAAAAAAAATGTGAAAATTATTGATCAACTATTTCTAACAAATAACAAACCGATCAAATTTTTTACAAACTTTAGAAGCTCAATCGCAATATTCAGACTTACTAAATAACTAATGAGAAAATATATAGACACCATTTTAACCAAAAAAATGGGCATCTGTTGTCTAACAGGCTTTTCTTCAGGTCTTCCTCTATTTATTCTCATCAGCCTCATCCCAGCTTGGCTTAGGATTGAAAATATCGATCTTAAGATAATTGGTCTTTTCTCATTAATTCAACTTCCATTCACCTGGAAATTTATTTGGGCCCCTTTATTTGATCGTTATAAAATTTTTATGGGCAGAAGGAGAGGCTGGTTAATTCTCTTTCAAATATTGCTTTTAACAACCGTTAGTATCTTAGGCTTTTTCAATCCATCTTTAAATTTGAATATAATCATTTTTTTATCATTAATGATTGCAGTTTTTAGTGCCAGTTATGATGTTGTGATTGATGCGTATCGTAGAGAAATTCTTTCTGACCATGAACTCGGAGTCGGAAACGCTATTCATGTAAATGCATACAAAATTTCGAGTATTATCCCAGGGTCTTTATCGTTAATTCTTGCTGATCTAATATCATGGCATTATGTTTTTTTAATTACCTCCAGCTTTATGCTTGTTGGGATAATAATGACCCTTTGTATAAGTGAGCCTCGTATTAAATTTTCAGGCCCTAAAACGATCAAAGAATCAATAACAGAACCTTTCAATAATTTCTTCAAAAGAAATGGCCTTGCCAGCTCGATCTATATTTTATTATTTATCTTTTTATATAAATTAGGCGATAGCATGGCAACTGCATTAGTCACTCCTTTTTATATCGATCTTGAATTTACTCTAACTGAGATCGGGATCATTGCAAAAAATGCCGGGCTTTGGTCAAGTGTTATTGGAGGATTTATTGGAGGAGTCTGGATGATTAAATTAGGTATTAATAAATCACTTTGGATTTTTGGAATATTTCAAATGATTACTATCATTCCATTCATAGTTTTATCTATCGTTGGTCATAACGTTTACCTTCTTGGAATAACTGTAGGTTTTGAATACTTTGCAATGGGTTTGGGCACTACGGCTCTTATTGCATATATTTCTATAAATACTGACTCAAGATACACTGCAACACAATTTGCTTTATTTACAAGTTTAGCTTCTATTCCAAGGACAATTACCAATGCTTCAACAGGCTATATTGTTGATTACATGGGTTGGACAAACTTTTTTTATTTATGCTTTTTATTAGCTATACCCGGAATGATTCTTCTACTAAAAGTAGCACCCTATAGCTATAAACTGAAATCATAGTCTACAATCAGAGGAGCATGATCACTAAATCGGTTATCTTTATATACCCACGATTTTAAAATCTTACCTGCTAATTCTTTTGTAACTAATTGATAGTCAATTCTCCATCCAACATTATTTGCCCAAGCTTGACCTCTATTGCTCCACCACGTGTAGGCCATTGACTCCTCATCAGGATGGATTTTCCTGTAGGCATCTGTCCACCCTCCAGAATTTAACATTAACTCTATCCACTCACGCTCCTCAGGAAGAAAGCCAGAATTTTTTTTATTTCCTTTATCATTCTTTAAGTCTATTTCTTTATGCGCAATATTTAAATCGCCAGTAAGGATAAAATTTTTTCTTGATTGAATTTTATTTTTTAAAAAACCCTCCAAATACTCAAGACATCTAAATTTAAAATTCTGACGGACTTCACCGCTTGAGCCTGATGGAAAATACGAAGATATGATTGAGAGATGTTTGAATTCAAGTTCAATATATCTCCCTTCCACGTCAAACTGATCAAAATTGGTATGTCTAGTTATGCTCTTAGGTTCTTCTTTAGTATAAACCCCAACGCCGCTATAGCCTGGTTTTTCTGCATATGAAAAAAATCCTTTCAATCCCTGGCTACTCAACATGTCATCGGTCATATCTTTTTCCTGAGCTTTTAATTCCTGAACGCAAACAATATCTGCATCCTGTGAACTCACCCATTCAAAAAAGCCCTTTCTTTTAGCAGATCTGATACCATTTAAATTAACTGAAATAACTCGCATATATGAAAAACTCGACAAAAAAATTTATTAAATTTGCTATCGAACAGGATATCTTAAAGTTTGGTGAATTCAAAACCAAAGCTGGAAGACTTTCACCCTACTTTTTTAATCTCGGACTTATAAATGATGGTCAAAGCTTGAAAAAAATCGGTGAATTTTTTGCTGAATTTATCCATAACAATAATCTAAGCTTTGATCTTTTATACGGACCTGCTTATAAGGGTATATCTCTTGTAAGTTCAACTTCTATTGCACTTACTCAGTTTAATAAAAATATTCCTTTTGCATTTAATCGAAAAGAAATAAAAGATCATGGCGAAGGCGGACAAATTATTGGTCACCCAATTGAAGGGAATGTTTTGATATTAGACGACGTTATATCAGCTGGAACATCAATCAGAGAATCCGTAGATATAATTAAATCTAATGGTGGAAACCCAAGTGGAATAATAGTTGCCATAGACAGACAAGAAAAAGGGAAGGCTAACTTAACTGCCATTGATGAAGTAAAAAAAGAGCTTCATGTTAATGTCTACTCATTAATTAACCTCACAGATGTGATTAGTTACTTATCTGAAGACGAAAAATACAGTAACTTTCTGCCTCAAGTTCAAACCTATCGGGAGATGTATGGAGCTTAAAAGTCCTTTAATTTTTCTTTCAATAAATCACTAACTTGCCCTGGATTTGCTTTTCCTTTAGAAATTTTCATAACCTGCCCCACCAAAGCGTTGAAAGCTTTGTCTTTTCCTGACCTATACTGATCAATCATTTGTTGATTATTAGCTAGCACCTCTTCAATCATTGGAACAATTGATGATGAATCACTTACTTGCGTTAAACCAAGCTCTTCAATTAACTGATCTACATTCTTATTTGAATCTTCCCAAAGTAGATCAAAAATCTTCTTGGCAGCATTATTAGATATAGTTTTATCCATAATCCGTTTGATCAATAAAGAAAACTGATCTGAAGAAATAGGAATTTGATGAATATTTAATTCCATTTCTTTCATTTTAGCAAAAAGATAGCCTAGAACCCAGTTTGCAGTAATCTTAGGATCTAAGTCATGTCCAATGAGATTTAAGTAATAATCATATGTCGCCTTATCGGATGCAATTAAATCAGCATCAGAATCATTTAGGCTAAAGTTATTTTTTAATTTAGAAATTGCATCTACTGGTAGTTCACCTAGTGATTCAGAAATCTCGGAAATATCTTTTTCGGTTACTTCAAGAGGAAGTAAATCCGGGTCAGGAAAATACCGATAATCATTTGCTTCTTCTTTTGACCGCATGGCTCTTGTTTCACCGTTATCTGGATTAAATAAAACGGTAGATTGGATAATTTCATTTCCATCTTCAAGCTGCTCTATTTGCCAATTAACTTCATAATCTATAGCTTGTTGCATATACCTAAAAGAGTTTAAATTTTTAATTTCTCTTCTAGTTCCTAATTTTTCAGAACCTTTTGGCTTCACAGATACGTTAACGTCACAACGGAAACTACCCTCCTGCATATTTCCATCACATATACCAATCCACTGAACAAGATTGTGAAGTTTTCTCGCATATTCAATTGCCTCTTCTGCAGAACTCATGTCTGGTTCAGTAACAATCTCTAACAATGGTGTCCCAGCTCTATTCAGATCAATACCTGTGGCATTATCATGAATACCATGAACTGACTTTCCAGCATCTTCTTCTAAATGTGCCCTTAAAATTCGAATTTTTTTTTCTTGATTTTTAATATTAATATTTAAAAATCCATGGTTTACAATTGGCAATTCAAATTGGCTTATTTGATAGCCCTTTGGCAAGTCAGGATAAAAATAATTTTTTCTTGCAAAAATCGACTTTTTAGCAATTTGAGCATCAACTGCCAAACCAAATTTAATTGCTTTTTTTACTACCTCCCTGTTTAAAACAGGTAATGTTCCAGGGTAAGCCAAACTCACTAAACAGGCATTTTCATTTGGTGGTTTACCAAAAGCAGTCGATGCGCCGGAAAAAATTTTTGTATTTGTTGTCAGCTGAACATGGGTTTCTATACCAATAACTATATCCCAATTCATTATCTAACCTCCGGATATTCTTGATGCCAGCCAGTTTGTTTTTGATACTCGTGAACAAAATTTAAAATCGTTGATTCACTGAAGTAATTTCCAATCAGCTGAAACCCAATTGGCATATTATTGATAAATCCAGCTGGAGCACTAATTGCTGGCAATCCAGCAAGGTTAGTGGAAATAGTATACATGTCTTGCATGTACATCGAGACCGGGTCTTCTTTTTTTTCACCTATCTTGAACGCTGTAGACGGAGATGAAGGGGCTAAAATAAGATCGCATTCAGAAAACGATTTTTTGAAATCATTAGCAATTAATCTCCTTATTTTCTGAGCTTTCAAATAATAAGCATCATAATAACCTGCNCTTAGGACATATGTTCCGACCAATATTCTTCTCTTTACCTCATCCCCAAAACCCTCTTCACGGGTTTTTAAGTACATATCCTCTATGTCTTGATAATNNGAAGCGCGATATCCATACCTAACTCCATCGTATCTTGATAAATTACTTGATGCCTCAGCTGGAGCAATTACATAGTAAACCGGTATTGATAAATGCGAATTCTCAAGAGANATTTCTTTAAAATTAACACCTAACAATNTATATTCNTCAATTACCCTATCAAGTACTTTTTTAACGTCCTCATCTAAATCTGAATTGAAAAATTCTTTAGGGATACCGATTGTTTTACCTTTAATTGAATCATTCAAATTATCAAGATAATTTAGCTTATCTCTTTTAATTGATGTCGAATCACGATGGTCATGTCCTGCCATGACATTTAGCATCATGGCACAATCTTCAGAAGTTTTAGCTATAGGGCCTGCCTGATCAAGGCTGGAGGCAAATGCAATCATTCCATAACGAGACACAAGACCATATGTTGGCTTTAAGCCTGTTAAACCACATAATGATGCAGGCTGTCTTATTGATCCACCAGTATCTGTCGCTGTGGCCGCAGGGGCCATTCCAGAAGATACAGCTGCAGCACTTCCGCCAGAACTCCCTCCTGGAACACAATCAAGATTCCAAGGATTTTTTACATTTCCATAAAAGGACGTTTCATTTGACGAACCCATAGCGAACTCATCCATATTAGTCTTACCAAGATTGATAGCTCCTGATTGATTGAATAGTTCAACTACCTTTGAGTCATATGGGGAAATGAAGTTATCAAGCATTTTTGACCCACAAGTGGTTCTCCAGCCATCTGCACAAAAAATATCTTTTTGTGCTATCGGAATTCCTGTTAAGTCAGAAGATTTATTTAATTTCAACTGTTCATCGGCTAATTTTGCTTGAGCCAATGATTTCTCATAATCAACAGTTATGAATGCGTTAACACTATTATTGTATTTATTGATCTGGTCAATATAGTAATTTGTTAACTCAACACTGGAGTAATCTTTATTTTGTAATCCATTTTGGAGCTGTTTAAGAGTTAAGTGATTTTTCATTACTCGATTACCCTTGGTACAATAAAATAATCCTCATTAGAATCTGGTCCGAGTTCTAAATATCGATCTTTGTTACTGAACTCAGTTTGAGTATCTTCCCTTAGAGGTTGACTAATATCTAATGCATGTGACATCGGTTCTATGCTTTTTGTATCTACCATTTGCATAGCATTTATCAATTCCAAAATACCATCCAATTTTTTAATGACCAACTCTTTGTCTTTATCATTAATATTTATTTTTGCTAGCTTACTAAGTTTGGCTATATCTTTTTGTGTGATTGACATATCAGGATATAATAATCGTTTAAAATAAATGCAATATTATACATTGCACAATGTTAATCGTTACTATTTTTGAGATTTAATAACATCATGAGAAAGCTTTTAGGTAAATTTTCAAATTTTTTATCAGAAAATGATATGGCCATTGATCTTGGGACAGCCAATACCTTAATTTACGTAAAGGGAAAAGGTGTCGTTCTAGATGAACCATCTGTTGTAGCGATGCAATATCATCCAGGACCAACAGGATCTCACCCAAAATCAGATATATTGGCTGTGGGTAAAAAGGCCAAAACCATGCTTGGAAGGTCCCCTCAAAATATTACGGCTATTCGACCCATGAAAGATGGCGTAATTGCTGACTTTAATGTTACGGAAGAAATGATTAAATACTTCATAACAGAAGTAAATTCACATAGCTGGTTTACACCAAATCCAAGAATCGTAATTTGTGTTCCATATGGTGCAACCCAAGTTGAGCGGAGAGCAATTAGAGAGTCAGCTGAACGTGCTGGGGCAAAACAAGTATTCCTCATTGAAGAACCCATGGCGGCTGCAATAGGTGCTGGACTCCCAGTTAATGATCCAACGGGATCCATGGTCATTGATATTGGCGGGGGAACAACAGAGGTTGGCATAACCTCATTGGGTGGAATTGTTTACGCCGAATCTGCTCGAGTTGGTGGGGATAAAATCGACCAAGCAATCATTGATTATATGAGAAGAAATTACGGAATGATGATCTCTGAACCAACGGCCGAAAAAATAAAAGCACAAATTGGCAGCGCTTTCCCAATGAACGAGATCCTTGAGATGGAAATTACGGGCAGAAGTCTATCAGAAGGTCTGCCAAGAAAAATTATCATCAGCAGTAATGAAATACTAGAGGCTTTATCAGAGCCAATAAACGCTATCGTAGGCGCAGTTAAAAGTGCATTAGAAAAAACTCCGCCTGAGTTAGGTGCAGATATTGCAGAAAATGGAATGGTTCTTACAGGTGGTGGCGCTTTACTTAAAAATTTAGATAGACTTCTTATGGAAGAAACCGGTATCCCTGTTATTGTGGCTGAAGAACCTTTGATGTGCGTTGTGAGAGGTTGTGGAATGGCGCTGGATTCTATTGATGAATTTAAAAATGCATTTGCGTATGATTAATGTTTTCGTCAACCCATAAAAAAAGAACAAAACTTTTTACAAACAAAAAATTAAGCCCTATAGCTTTTATTTTAATATTTATTGTTAATCTTGGTATTTACAATATAAACCAAGAAAATGAAACGATTAAGAAAATCAGAAGCTTTACTGACCTAACTCCCTATTCCATAAACTTTATAATTATAAATACTTCAAGCGCCATATCATCATTTACCGACTATTTCATAAATATTGATAAGCTAAATAAAAAAATTACGCAACTGGAGACTGAACTTCTGTTGCTAAGAAAAGATTTATCATCAAATAATTACATTCAANATGAAAATAAAGAGTTATTAACNCAACTATCTATAAAGAAAAATTATTTTAAAAATGCAATTGTGGCAAGATTGTTGCCCATCAATTATGCGGGCAAAGCNCATCATTTAGAGATTGACAAAGGGCTTACCCAGGGAGTAAAACCTGGCCTTATCACCATCGATCAAGNNGGTATNNCAGGACAGATAATCAATTCATATGACAATTCATCAGAGATCCAAACAGTCTTTTCCAAAAAATTTTACATAACAGGGTATATTCAAAACGGCGAAAAATCTCAGCAAGTGTTGATCCAAGGAAATCAAAACCATCTCGAAATTAAACATTTCAACACTAAAGAATCAATTGCAATTGGTGACATTGTTTACACTACAGGTGATAATAATCTTATTCCTAAAGGAATAAAAATAGGATTTGTTTCAGATATTCTTTCTTCAGAAATAGAAAATTTTTCAAAAATAATCATACAGCCTTTATCAAAACCATACTCTCATAACTTTTTGATGGTGCTCTTACCATGAATATCGTTAATCTAAAATTGACCTTTAAACTATTTTTGTTGACTCTTTTTTTATTACTATTAATTTCAAGCTTTGCTATGCATCTTTTTATCAACAGCTTTATTCTTTCATTAAGTATTTTTTTATACTTCTCTCTAAAAATAGCGAGTATTTACAAAATATTAATCATCGGGCTAATAGTGGATGCTGTTTTGGGTTATCAATTTGGATTAACTAATATAGCTTTCTTGTTGTTAATTTTTGTAGATATTTTAATTAGTAAATTTCTTTCCATTAATGAAAATGAATTATTTCTGTATCATCTATCGCTTTTATTAGTTGGTTCGATAATTTACTCGTGGTTAATTTTAGGACAGGATTTTTTTACTCTCCACTTAATTATTAATTTTTTCACATCAGCCATTTACTTTATTTTATTAAATAGATATGCAACAAGATAAATATTTATTTAATAAAAGAATAAAATTTTTATCCGTTCTTTTTGGCCTATTCTTAGTTATCCTTATCAGTAGACTTTTTTGGTTGCAAATTTATAAAAATGATTTTTATGATCAAAGATCTGAGATTAATTCTACTCGCATTGAACCTCTAAAGCCGCTTAGAGGAATAATTTACGACAGAAATAAAAATGTACTCGCTGAAAATCGTTTAGCACATAGTCTAGTAATAAACATTGAAAATAAAAATCGAGAAGAAGTCCAGGAGATAGTCTCAAATTTAAAAAAAACCATAAATCTTTCAGAGCTTGATATTGAATTTTTTGAAAAATTAATGAATCAAAAAAAATTCCTTCAAGAGTTACCTATCAAAGCCAATTTAACTTTAAATGATTTATCAACCTTTGTAGGTCAAAAATATCTCCATCCCAATGTTGAACTAAAAGAAGATTTTATTAGATATTATCCAGAATCGTTATATACATCTCATTTGATTGGATATATTAATAGAATTAGCGCTGCAGATTTAAAAAATATCAAAGAGAATCCTGAGCTTGAAGATGAATATTTTGGATTGACTCATATTGGCAAGCAAGGTGTTGAAAAATCATACGAAGATATACTTAAAGGGAGGTCGGGATTTAAAAAAATAAGGGTTGACTCCAGAAATTCATTTGTTCGTGACGTTGAGGTAAAAGCTTCAACTCCTGGGTCAAACATAGATCTTACAATTGATATTATTTTACAAAAGAAAGCTTTTGAACTTTTAAAAAAATATAAAGGCGCGATTATTTTAACTAACGTCGAATCGAATGAAATACTCGCATATCAAAGTCTTCCCTCCTTTGACCCCAATTTATTTGTTAATGGAATCAGTCACGTAAATTGGAATCAATTATTACATGATCCTACTAAACCACTTTTGGATAGGGTTATTGGAGCAACTTATCCGCCTGGTTCTACTATCAAACCATTTATTGCATTATCTGGACTTGAGAATAAAATCATCAATAAAACTAGCGCAATTAATGATCCAGGTTTTTATACGCTGCCTAAAACAAAAAAAGTTTTTCGGGATTGGAAAAAAGAAGGCCATGGACGAGTTGATCTAATAACGGCAATAGCTGAATCATGCGACGTATATTTTTATGATCTGGGTTTTAACTTGGGAATTAGAAATATTGCCAACACTTTAGAACAATTTAATTTTGGTTCAATAACTAACATTCCACTTCCATCCGAGAAATCAGGGATACTTCCCTCCCCTGAATGGAAGCAAAAATATAAGAAAAAAAAATGGTATTCTTATGAGACAATCAATACTTCCATAGGGCAAGGTGATTTTTTAGTAACTCCATTACAGTTAGTCAACGCACTGAATACACTTTTAAACAATCGACAACTCCCCAAACCAAAAATAACTTTAAATGATGATGATAAACTTCTTGATTCAGTTAATGAACAAGTTGGATCCAGTGAAAATATTAATTTAATAAAACAGGGAATGATTGAGGTTACTCAAGAAAATGGAACATTTCGCAGCATATCAAGCAAAAATCCAAATAAGCTTGCAGGGAAAACTGGTACTGCGCAAGTTTTTTCTTTAAAAAACCAAGATTACAATGAGGATTTAATTGAAGATGATTTAAAAGATCATTCGCTATTTATTGGTTTTGCTCCGTATGATAAACCCATAATATCGATTGCCGTTGTGATTGAAAATGGTGGCCATGGCAGCACTGCAGCCGCACCTATTGCAAAAGAATTAGTTGATTTTTATTTTAAGTACTCAAATGAATAGACTCATAACAAACATACTTAATCACACAGATAAGCAAATCAATATTCTGATTATTTTTTTAATGACTATCAGTCTTTACTTAATTGGGGAAGCATCTGGATTTGACTCCGTATTCTTTTTCAAACAATTATTTTTTATAATGCTAGGCTAATAGTTTACTACCTCGTTAGTATTTTTAATATCAATATGATTTACCGGTATGCTTTTTTTATTTATTTATTTTCAATTGCGTTACTAATCTTGACATTATTTTTAGGCCACGAAAGCCATGGCTCAAAAAGATGGATTGACCTTATTTACTTCAAACTGCAAACATCAGAAATAATTAAACTAACATTACCTATTGTTCTTGTTAAAGTCTATGATATGAACAAAAAAAGGAGTATCCACTTTAACGAAATTTTTGCATTGGGTCTGACAATAATACCTTTCTTATTAATTTTTGTTCAGCCAGACCTTGGCACAAGTTTGATTATTCTTTTTACTGGTTTCTTAATTATTTTTTTAAATGGTTTAAATTACAAGAAGATACTTTTTATTGTTTTATCATTCTTAATTATTTCACCTTATCTATGGATTAATGTTCTAAAAGATTACCAGAAATCCCGCGTCTTAAATCTTCTTGATCCATTTTCTAACCCTTTAGAAGGTGGCTACCATTCCATTCAAGCTTCAATAGCGATTGGGTCAGGTGGTTTATTTGGGAGAAACTCTAGTTCAGCATCCCAAGTTGATCTATCTTTTCTTCCTGAAACCCATACGGACTTCATCTTTGCAGTTCTTTCAGAACATTATGGTTTTATTGGAAATATTATTTTCTTCACTGTAGTTATTTTATTAATCTCGAGAGCTATGCACATTTCTCTTAACCTTCACTCTCATGTAAACCGAGTTTTGGCATCGACCTATGTTATTATTTTCACATTATGCTTTTTCATCAACGTGGCAATGGTTTCAGGTCTTATACCAATTGTTGGAGTTCCACTTCCCATCATTAGTTATGGAGGGAGTGCATTAATTGTTTACTTAATTTTATTTGGATTCATCAATTCATTGAATAATAACAAAACCCTAATCGCTGACTAAATTATGAAATATCTACTAGTTATATTTTTTATTCTCTCATCTTCTTGTACGACCACTAAGGTATCGGAAAATAATAAGGGTGCTTATTACCAAGATGATGGCCCACATGANACCATTAATGCAAAACTTNATGATATTCAAGATGCAATTCCAAAGGTCGAGGAAATAAATCCAAATGCAAAAAAACCTTACAAAGTATTTGGTGAAAAATATGTTCCCATGACGAAAATAATTCCATACAAAGAGAAGGGTTACGCCTCTTGGTATGGAAAAAAATATCATGGCAATAAAACTTCAACCGGTGAAGTTTATGACATGTATTCCATGACTGGAGCCCATAAGACATTACCTCTTCCTTCTTACGTAAAAGTAAGAAATTTAAAAAACCGAAAAGAAATTATTATTCGACTAAATGATCGAGGTCCCTTCTTAAAAGATCGAATTATTGATTTGTCGTATGCCGCTGCAAATAAACTGAATATTATCGAGAAAGGAAGTGAGTTGGTTGAGGTTGAATTAATTGACCCCACTAAATTTACAAACTCAAAAGTTTCCAATGGTAAATTTATTCAAGCTGGAGCATTCAAAAACTACTCTAATGGTGAGCTTTTGTTAAAAAAATTAGAGCAATTAAATTTTTTAAACAATTTAGATCTAAAGGTTATCCAAATTGATAACTTGTACCATGTTCTAATTGGGCCTTTTGATGATGATCGATTGATAGAATTAACAAAAGATAAACTTAAAAATGAATACGAACTGACAACTTATATAAAAAATTATGGAAGATAATAGTCAAGACTCCTTAATAGAATTTCCGTGTGATTTTCATATCAAAGTAATTGGAATTATGAGTGATACCTTTTCCGACTCAGTTATAAAGATCATTAAACAAACGGATAGTACATTTAATTCAAGCAAAATTGAAATGAAGCCAAGTCAAAATAAAACATACATTAGCCTTACATGCTCAGTTTATGTTAATAATAAAAAAGAGCTTGATCATATCTATTCACAATTATCCACACACCCTGACTCTAGATTCGTTATTTAAATGAAATTAAAAAAATTAGGCTTGATCGAGTATGAATCTGCTTTTAAAGCCATGAAAGAAAAAGTTGATAAGGGCTTAACTGAAAATGAAATATGGATCCTTGAGCACCCTCCAGTCTTCACTGTTGGTGTGAATAAAAAAAATTTGCTATTACCCGATTCTTCTTCCATTCCCCTATTCTTTAGTGATCGGGGAGGAAAAATAACCTACCACGGTCCGGGTCAAATAATAATTTATACCCTCATTAAATTAGTTGACTATAAAATAAATATTTCACATTTTGTTCGACTCTTAGAAAACTCAATTATTAATTTTCTTCAAGATTTTAAAATAGAATCTCACATAGTTTCAGATGCGCCCGGTGTCTATGTAAATAATATGAAACTTGCTTCTGTGGGACTTAGGATAAGAAAAAACCAGATCTATCATGGTATTAGTATTAATCATGACATGGACCTCAATCCTTTCAAGATGATTGACCCATGCGGATATCATAATCTTGAAATGGTCCAACTTAGAGAACTAGGAATTAATTTAAATAGTGAGGAAGTTGCTGATAAAATAGTGAGTAATATTCTGAATGACTTAAAAAAATATGAAACAACCAGGCACTAAAGATTCGCATCAAGATAAAGTTGCTAGGAACCCTATTAAAATTTTTCCTAGTCAGCCCATCAAAAAGCCATCTTGGCTAAAAATTGAATTACCCACTTCAAAAAAATTTAATGAAGTCAAAAACATAATCAAAACCAATAGACTTCATACCGTTTGTGAGGAAGCAAGTTGCCCAAATATTGGAGAGTGTTTCAGTAATGGTACGGCAACATTTATGATCATGGGAGACATTTGTACAAGAAGGTGTCCATTTTGTGATGTCTCTCATGGGAGACCTTTGCCACTGGATAAAAATGAACCAAAGAATCTTGCCAAATCAATCAATAAATTAAGTCTCAAATATGTTGTTGTTACCAGTGTTGATAGAGATGATCTAATTGACGGGGGGGCAGGTCACTTTGTAGAGTGTATTAACGAGATTAGAAAACTGAACCCAGAAACTAAAATTGAAGTTCTTGTTCCTGATTTTAGAGGTCGTGAGAACAAAGCACTTAAAATCTTTGACCAAGCACTTCCTAATGTACTAAATCATAATCTTGAAACCGTCCCAAGACTTTATAAAGAAGTCCGTCCTGGCTCTGATTACAATAAGTCACTGGAGTTATTAAAACAATTTTCTATTTCATATCCAACCATTCCAACAAAATCTGGAATTATGATTGGGTTAGGAGAAAACTTTGATGAAATTAAATCAACATTAATTGACCTTAAAAATAATAATGTGTCTATGGTTACGATTGGCCAGTATCTTCAGCCTTCAAAATTTCATTTGCCAGTTCACACTTACCATCAGCCAGAATATTTTGAAGAAATTAAAAAATTTGCTCTCAACTTGAAGTTTTCTTCTGTCGCGTGCGCTCCTTTCGTCAGAAGTAGTTATCATGCTGATTTACAAGCCAAAAATACTTTATGATTCCTGATCTTAAAACACCGCTAAATTCTGAATTTTTAAAACTTGAAAACCACATCATCAGAAACTCTTGTGAAATAGAGCAATGGTTCCGAACCAAGTGGCAAGACTTTGATGCTCCATTTTATGGCTCGATTGACCTTAGAAATTCAGGCTTTAAGATTTCTCCTGTTGATACTAATCTTTTTCCAGCTGGATTCAATAATCTTAACCCACAGTTTGAACCACTGGCCATTCAGGCTGTTACGGTAGCTATTGAAAAGGTTTGTCCTGAAGCCTCTAAGATAATACTCATCCCAGAAAATCATTCTCGGAATATATTTTATTTTAAAAATCTTTATACCCTTATCAATATTCTTCGTAATGCAGGATTAGAAGTAGAAATTGGAAGTATTGATGAGTCTTTTAAAGAAACAACAATAAAAATTGATGAAATAAATGAATTAGTAATATATCCAGTAAAAAAAGACAATCATAAAATTTATATTGAAAAAAATAACAGTAAGTTTATTCCTTGCTCAGTACTTCTTAATAATGACTTATCTTCTGGTGAGCCAGATTTGCTTAAAGGTATCTCTCAAACAATTCTCCCAAATTTAAATGCAGGCTGGTTTAATCGTCGGAAGTCGCAACACTTTAAAATTTATAACCAGGTTGCAGCAGATTTTGCAGATTTTCTAAACATTGATGACTGGCTAATTAATCCCTATTTTGATGTTCAAAAAAATATGGACATTAATAACCCTGATGATATAAAAATCATTGCACATAAAGCTGAAAGTATATTAGAAAAAATTCGAGTCAAATATAAGCAATACCATATCGACCATGATCCCTATATTGTAATTAAAGCTGATTCAGGGACTTATGGCATGGGAATAATTACCATTAAAAATCCATCCGAACTTCTCGAGCTTAACCGAAAAAAAAGAAATAAAATGACTACCATCAAAGATGGCAAAAAGTTTCTGATGTAATTATTCAAGAAGGAATTCATAGTGAAGAAATTCTTAAAGATGCAGTAAGCGAGCCTGTTGTTTACACAATTGATCATTATGTTATCGGGGGATTCTATCGAATTCATACGAATAAAGGTAAGGATGAAAACTTAAATTCCCCAGGCATGGAATTTATTCCAACCCCTTTTGAATTATCTTGTCTCATGCCAGACCAAGGAAGAGATTGCAACGACCCCCCAAACCGATTCTATGTTTATGGGGTTATTGCTAGACTTGCATTACTGGCTGCAGCCGGAGAGTTAAGCTAATGAATAAAAAAATTCTCTTCATTATCGATGAGCCAAAAACTCTTAATACGCTCAAAGATACAAGCTTGTTATTAATTAAGGCTGCTTTGAAATTAAACTATAAGGTTTCATATGCTCGACATAATGATTTATTTGTCATAAATAATCAGCCTCATGGAAATACGAAGACTATAACTTCATTCACAAATTGTTTGGATCAGGTTAAGCAAAATAAATGTAACCTTAATAGTTTTGATTTTATTTTCATTCGCAAGGATCCACCTTTTGACAAAAATTATTTATTCCTTACTTTGATTTTAGATCTTGTTAATGATGCAAAAATAATCAATAACCCTTTAAGCCTACAATCCCATAATGAAAAGCTATCTATATTAAATTTTCCTCATTTAATTACAAAAACTCTAGTTAGCGCTAATTCTGATCAAATTAAAAAATTCATATTTGAGAGTAAAGAGGCAGTCGCTAAACCGATTGATGAGATGGCCGGAAATAAGATTTTTTTTATAAAGCCTGGTGATAAAAATCTTAACGTTGTTCTTGAGGTTCTTACTAACTATGGTGAAACGCAAATTATAGTTCAAAAGTTTATTCCTGAAATTAAAAAAGGAGACAAAAGAATAATTATTGTAAACGGAGAGCCGATACCATATGCCTTAGTAAGAGTTCCAAGGAAAGATGACTTTAGAGGCAATCTTGCCAAAGGTGGTAATGCAAAAATTCAAAAACTCACCACCAATGATCATAAAATTATTAAAGATATTAAAAATTATCTGATTAAAAAAGATTTAAGATTTGTTGGAATCGATATCATTGGTAATTATCTTACTGAAATTAACGTAACAAGCCCGACAGGGTTGATTGAAATTGAGAAATTAACAAAAAAAAATGTTTCCGAAGAAATTGTTAAAAAATTATTCTAGTATCCTTGTTATCTTATTAATTTTTCTAGTTAATTCATGTGCAAAATCTGATTTCTATGAACATAAAGCCCTAGTTTATGGAACCGTTCTTGAATTTAAATTTTACAAAACTGATGCCGAGCTTTCAGATAAAGCGATCAAACAAGTAATTAATAGACTAAATACAATTAATAAACAATTTCACCCATGGAAAGAATCCGAAATAAGCAAATTTAACAAGAATCATCAGCTGAAATATACAGATGATAGTTTTATAAAAATCCTTTCAAAAGCTAAATACTATGAAAACTTTACCCATTCGTTATTTAATCCTTCAATTGGAAAGTTAATTAATCTCTGGGGCTTTCATGCTGATACCATTATTGGGAATATTCCTTCTGAGAATAAAGTTAATATAATTTTAAATAGCAAACCAAGCCTTAATCAACTTCTTATCACAAAAAATACCATTACCACAAAAAACAAAGAGCTTGAGATTGATCTAGGCGGTATGATAAAAGGCTTGAGTTTAGACATTGCAAATGAAATTTATGAAGAGCTTGGTATTGATAATGTGCTTACAAATTTTGGCGGAAACATATTAGCCCGTGGTAAACCTAATAATCGTTATTGGGAAATAGCCATTCAAAATCCATTGGACAATAAATTATTATTGGCAAAATTAAAACTGGAACCAGGAATGGCAATTGGAACATCAGGAGATTATGAAAAATATTTTCTAAAAAATGGATCGAGATTTTCTCATTTAATAAATCCCATTAACGGTTATCCGATAAAAAAATACTCATCGGCAACTGTATTAATTACACCGCAAGAAGATGCGGGTATAAAATCTGACGTTTTATCTAAGCCTGTCATTTTTTCAAACGATCTTAATAAAACTCGAGATGATCTCAATCTAGATTATTTTTTTGTAACAACTAGAGAGAAAAAAATATTGATATCTGAGTCTTTTTTAAACAAAGTTGAATGGTTATTCGAAAAGGATGAATTTGATGTTCAAACTTTTTAAACCTGGAGATCTTGTTGTATTCATAATTTGTTTTTTTTCTATTATTCTTATTTTCATAAACTTTTATAGGGTTCCTTCAGGAAGCTTTATAAGTATTGAAAATAATAATCAAACTAAAGAATACTCACTTTCTTCAAAGTCAGTAATTGAGCTTGAAGGAATTACTATTGAAATCAACAGCGGACGAGTGAGAGTAGTTAAATCATCATGCAAAAATCAATACTGCATAATGCAAGGTTGGATTTCGAAACTAAATCAGTCTATTCTTTGTTTGCCCAATTTAACTAAAATTACGATTAAATCAAACGATAACAATATAACCCATGACTCGACAGCGTATTAATATTCATCAAATTGCAAAATTAACGGCACTGGCCATTGTTTTAAATATGTTTGAATTTTTTTTACCTTCCCCTATTTATGGTGTAAAACCTGGAATAGCAAACATTATTATTCTTTTCGCCTTTGTTAAATTTAACTTTCAATCTGCAGTATATATTTCACTTATTCGCGTATTTGTTTCCAGCTTACTTCTTGGTACATTCCTAACTCCTTCGTTTTTTTTAAGTCTATTCGGGGCATTTATAAGTCTTCTTTTTCTCTATTTCTGTAAATTTTTATCAAAGAATTTTTTTTCATTATTTTCATTTAGCATTCTTTCAGCCTTAGGCCATATTATTGGTCAATTCATTATCGTAAGAATTTTTATTATTCCTGATAATGGTATTTTTTATCTTTTACCTATCTTTTTACTCTTCGGATTTATTTTTTCACTAATCAATGCGTACGTATTAACCAAAGTAATTACATCTTCAAATTAATTTAAAAAAAAGTGGTAAAATTTAATTATGAAAAAATTAGTCTTTATTCTACTTATCCTGATTATCCAGTCTTGCGGCACGAAGGGCTCTTTGTATATTCCTGAAGAAAAATACCCTTTAGAAAACAATACGCCTGCTGATCAATCCAGGCCACAAAATGAGGACTATGAATCATCGGGAACTGTTGATGAGTAATGATTTAGTCTATTCTAAGAATTCAAATTATTATATTGAAAACGTAAACATAAAAGAGATTTCCGATAAATTTGGAACTCCTTGTTATATTTATTCTAAATCCAACATCATCAAGCAACTCACTGAATTGCAATCTGCGCTAAAAGACATTAATCACCTCATTTGCTTTGCCGTCAAATCGAACTCAAACCTATCCATTTTGAAAATCTTTAATGACTTGGGATGTGGATTTGATATTGTTTCTGCTGGCGAGCTAAAAAGGGTACAACAAATAAATAATAATACAGAGAAGGTTGTTTTCTCAGGTGTTGGAAAAAGCTTTGAGGAAATTCAACTTGCGTTATCAAGCAATATATTGGCATTCAATGTTGAATCTGAAGATGAACTAGTTAGAATTAATAAAATTGCAAAAGAAATGGGAGTTATTGCAAAAATATCCATTCGGGTAAATCCTAATGTAGATGCTAAAACTCACCCCTATATTTCTACTGGCTTAAAAGATAATAAGTTTGGTATCAATGAAGAAAATGCCTTAGCTCTATACCAACATGCAAATAAGCTGAACAATATAAAAATTACAGGAATTGATTGTCATATTGGATCACAAATAACCGACCTCTCTCCTTTTGAGGATGCTTTTAAAAAAATTTCTTCCCTTGTAGATGCGCTTGAAAAAGATAATATAAAAATTGATCATATTGATATTGGTGGTGGCATTGGAATTGACTATAACGATGAAGTTATTTCCCCACTAAAATATTATGCTGACATGATCACAAAGCACCTTAAAAAACATAATAAAAAAATTATTCTTGAGCCCGGCAGACTTTTAGTCGGAAAGTCAGGACTTCTTCTAACTAAAGTTGAGTATATTAAAAAATCTAACCATAAAAACTTTATTATTGTGGATGCTGCCATGAATGACCTCATGAGACCTGCATTGTATAATGCCCACCACGATGTTATAAATCTAACCAATCAAAACGAACCGAATAATAAATTTGATATTGTTGGGCCAATTTGCGAAACTGGAGACTTCCTGGCAGAGGATAGATTATTAACAGCTGATGAAAATGATCTAATAGCTATCCTAGATGCCGGAGCTTATGGTTTTTCAATGAGTTCAAATTACAACAGCAGGCCTAGAATATCTGAGGTAATGGTAAATAACGATCAATTCACCTTAATCAGAGATAGAGAATCTTTTGAAGATTTAATTAAGCACGAAATAAAACATTTAAATACATAGTTTTATATTCACTAATGACCAAAAAAATAATTAATATAAATTTAGCAAATCCAAGAGGGTTTTGTGCGGGTGTTGTTAGGGCAATTGAAATTGTTGAAAAATCTATCGAGAAATATGGCCCCCCCATATATGTGAGGCATGAAGTTGTCCACAACAAATTCGTTATTGAAAATCTTAAAAAGAAGGGAGCTATTTTTACTGATAATATTGATGAAATTCCAATGAACTCACATGTTATTTTCAGTGCCCATGGTGTTTCAAAAAAAATACGTGAAGAAAGTAAGCAATATCAACTTAAACCTATTGATGCCACTTGTCCACTAGTAACTAAAGTTCATAATGAAGTTAATCATTATTTAAATAATGATTATGAAATAATCATGATTGGGCATAAAGGGCATCCTGAAGTTGAGGGAACGCTTGGCCAAGAGGCTGAGTCAGCAAAAATGTTTTTAGTTGAAAATGAAAGTGATATTAAAAAAATTAAAGTAAANAATAAAGATAAACTNGCTTACGTAACGCAAACAACACTTTCTTNAGATGAAACAAGAAATATCATCTCAAAATTAATCACTGTTTTTCCTAATATAAAAGGACCAAAAGCTGATGATATTTGTTATGCAACTCAAAATAGACAAGACGCAGTCAATAATCAATTAGATAAGGCAGAATTACTAATTGTTGTTGGATCGAATAACAGTTCAAACTCAAATAGACTCAAGGAGCTTGGAGATAAAAAAAATATTGAAAGCTATCTTGTTGACAGTCCTAAGTCCATCAAATCTGAATGGTTTAATAATAAAAAAGAGGTGCTTTTAACAGGGGGTGCGTCAGCTCCTGAAGAGCTAATAAAATCAATCATTGAAAGAATCGCATCTTTAACAAACATAAAGATTAATGAATTTAATGGCGTAAAAGAAAATATAATATTCAAACTACCCAAAATTTAAAAATTTGAAAAAAATACCTATCTCAACACAATCAATTATCTATGTAAAAGGTGGAGGAATTCTCTTATTGCAACGAAAGGATAATCCATTATATTGGCAATCTATCACTGGAAGTATTGAGGTAAATGAAAATCCTAGGGAATGTGCAATCCGAGAAATAATGGAAGAAACTGGCCTTGATGCCAACAAACATCATTTTTTTTCATTATTAGATACAAGTCAATATCAAATCTTTCCTGAATGGCGGCCAAGATATTCTGATAACGTATTCACCAATATCGAACACTTGTTTGCCTTACAATTAAAAAAAGAAGAAAATATTGTTTTAAATAAAGATGAACATCTGAAATATCAATGGGTTAGCATTGAAGAGGCTATCAAAAAAGTTTTCTCATGGACTAATCGTAATGCATTAATTAATTTTAAAAATATATATGAATGAAACTGTAATTCAATTTGATCGCCATCAACATAACACCGACGAAAAGTGTCAAGAAAGAATATTAAATTCTAAAAGAAATTTAAAAGATAGCTTAATAATACTGGGTCATCACTATCAAAATGAATCTGTCTATAGACATGCCGACTATACTGGAGACTCCCTTAAGCTTGCTCAATATACTCAAGCACTTGACGCAAAATATATTATTTTCTTAGGCGTTCACTTTATGGCTGAGGTTTCTAATATTCTATCGAGATCCGACCAGGTTACTATTCTTCCTGATTTGTCTGCCGGTTGCCAAATGGCTGACATGGCCGATCTCCAGAAAGTTGAAAGATCCTATCGAGAATTAAATAAAGTCCTTAATTTTGACCAAACCATTACGCCAATTACCTATATTAATTCAGCTGCTGATCTTAAAGCCTTTTGTGGCGATCATGATGGGATTGTTTGCACCTCTACTAATGCCCCAAAAATTTTAGAATGGGCTTTTAAAAGTAAGGAAAAGGTACTATTTTTTCCTGATCAAAACTTAGGACGTTGGACTGGCTTTAAAATGGGAATTAATCTTGATGAAATGGTTGTTTGGGATCCAGACCTGCCCCTTGGTGGCTTAACTAAAGAACAAATCACCAAAGCTAAGATTCTACTATGGAAGGGGCATTGTGCTGTTCACCAAATGTTTCGCCTAGATCATATAAAAAAATTTAGGTCGGATCACCCTGATGGCATTGTTATATCCCACCCCGAATCTCCTTTTGAAGTTTGCAGTAATTCCGATTTTGTCGGCTCTACAGAGTTTATTTTAAATACAATTAAAAACTCAGACTCTGGAACAAAGTGGCTCGTTGGGACAGAGCTAAATTTAGTTAATCGTCTTGCCAATGAAATGATTAAAGAAGATAAGATGGTTAAATTCATGTCACATGTTATCTGTGAATGTTCTACTATGGCTAGAATTGATCCACAACATTTAGCTTGGGTTCTAGAAAATCTTGAAAATAATAATATTGTTAATGAGATTATTGTTCCTGAAGCTATAGCTAAATCAGCAAAAATTGCTCTCGACCGGATGATGCAAGTTGTTTAAAGACTGCTCCATCTGTTTCGAAAATAAATACCCCATACTTTGGTCAGATAAAAATTTTAGGTTATGTTTGATTGATGATCAAAATATTCGTGGTTATGTTCGATTAGACATAATCGATCATGTTAAAGAAATGAGCCAACTGGAAGATACTTTAAGGGAAATGATGTATTCCATAATTAATACGACTGAGAAAATATTAATAGACGTTTTTGATCCTCACAAAATCAATTTGGCTTCATTAGGTAATATTACCCCTCATATCCATTGGCACATTATATCGAGGTTCAAAGATGATAATTTTTATCCAAATTCAATATGGGATAGCAAAAAAAGAAATAATATTTTTAATAATTCATATGATGAAATCTTGGCGATCAAAAAGCAACTTGCTGAAGTATTAGACTAGCAGACGTTTTACAACTTTTTTATTTAGTATATGTGAATCGACTATCTCATCAATATCTGACTCATCGATAAATTGATACCAAACTGCGTCTGGGTATATTACCAATAATGGACCTGATTCGCAGCGATCAAAACATCCAGACCGATTAATTCTAACTAAACCTTTTCCACGAAGGTTTAATTGTTTAATTTTTTGTTTCATATAATCAAAAATTTTATTAGCGCCAAATTGACTACAGCATTGCGCGCCATCTTCTCTCTCATTTAAACAAATAAATACATGATATTGATAATATTGATCTGTCATCCTATTGACCTAAATTATTTGTAAATCGCCATACTCTTCTGATTTCAAGAGTGTCCACCTCATCTTTAATTTTTTCTGGGAATGAGGCATAAGGCGCTCCTAATTTTACAATATTTATTGCGGCCTCATCCAAATCTTTTACCCCAGAAGTTTTATTAATCGATATGTCAATGATATTTCCATCTTGCGATAAANTGACAGTCATTATCANAGATTCTGATAATCCATTCCTTGCNGCTTTCGGATAATTGAGCGCNCCAATTTTCTCAACTTTACTTTTCCAAACTTGATAGTAGGAGGCATAATCTCGTTCCGTTGTTTTATTGGTTATTAATTTTGATCTGTTTTTCTTTTGTTTTTCATTGAGTTGCTTAGAAATTTGTGACTGTATAAATTCTTGATCTACTATGATTCTTTTTGGCTCATCTTTTAGCGACGGCGGCAGCTCTTTCTCTTTAGTCTCGGTGGTCAGTTTTTTTTCTGGAGTTACCTTAGCTTTTATTTTTTTTTCAATTACTTTCGCTGCTCTAACTTCCTTAATTTGATCTTTTTTTTCATTAATTATTGCCTCACTGGTATCAGTTTTTTTTTCTATGCTGATAATATCTACCGTTAATTCATTTTGTTTTATTCTTACTGTCTTAAAATTAAAGGACGTAATAATAACTGCGTGTATCAAAAACGATAAAATAACGAAAAAAGTAAGGTAAGTTATATTATTTTTTTTCATTTTCAAAATAATCTGTAATCTTTTTGGTTAAACCATCAAAGCTTCCATTACTGAGCATAATAATATTATTAAATTTTGATTGATTATTTTTAATGAATTCAAATATGTTTTCCACTTGATCAGAAATTAATGAAATATTATTCTTATCAGTTTTCACCGAGGTAATATCCCACATCAAGTTTTTTGAAAATATGGTTACCGCATCGGCCATTTCTAATGCCCTTTTTAAGTCTTCTTTTAGATCCCCTCTTTTCATCGTATTTGATCTAGGATCTAAAACGATTAATGATTTTTCTTCTGGATATTTTTGCTTAAAGGCTTCAATAACAGATTTTATTGCTGTTGGGTGATGGGCAAAATCATCATAAATTCTGATCTCTTCAGACTGAAATATTAATTGCATCCTTCTGGTTGTATTCTTGAAACTTTTTAATGANTTGATAGCATCATTTGGAGATACCCCAACATGACTTACTGCAGCTATAGCTGCTAATGCATTATGGACATTNTATTCACCCATTAAATCCCATTTCAACTCTCCCAACAATTTATCTTGTTTATAGATATGGTTTTTATTATCTTCTTTTTTATGGTGCCATGATTCAATCGTGTTAAAAAAATCCAATTCAGACCATACTCCCTGAGTTAATAAAGTTTCTATATTTTTATCTTGTTTATTAGTAATTACTTTTCCAATGCTTGGAATTGTTCTTATCAATTGATGGAAGTGTTTTTTTATTTGGTCTATATTTTCAAAGATATCCGCATGATCAAATTCAATATTATTAATGACTAATGTTTTTGGGTGATAATGAACAAATTTAGATCGCTTATCAAAAAAAGCCGTGTCATATTCATCTGCTTCAATAACAAAAAATGGGGAATCGGATTTTGATAGTTGACTACTTGTCTTAAAATTTCCGGGTATGCCACCAATTAAAAATCCTGGGTCATAATTTTGATCTGACAAAATCCAATTAATCATTGAAGATGTTGTTGTTTTACCATGAGTGCCTGAAACAGCAATAACCCATTTGTTTCTAAGTACATTTGAATACAGCCACTCCGGCCCTGATTGGTATGCTAGATTTTGATCAAGAATCTCTTCCATTAACTCATTACCGCGACTTATCACATTCCCAACGATAAACAAATCAGGTTTTTTTGAAATTTGATCTTTTTTATAACCCTCGGTAACCTCCACCTCAAGTGAATCTAAAAAAATTGACATGGGTGGGTATACATTCTGATCGCAACCCGTTACTTTATGGCCAAGTTCTTTTGCGATAGAAGCAATTCCTGCCATAAATGTTCCGCAGATGCCTAATACATGGATATGCATAAGCTTTACCTTATATTACTTGAAAGTAAACGTCGAGCTAAATCCATTTCAATTTTTGACCGTTTTGCAAAATCTTCTACCTGATCCTCATCTATTTTATCTACACTAAAATATGTCGACTCAGGATGTGAGAAATAAAAGCCTGAGACTGATGAAGCAGGAATCATTGCAAAGCTTTCAGTAAGACTCATACCAATTTCATCAGTGGCCAAATATTTAAAAATATTGGTTTTAATCGAATGCTCTGGGCAAGCAGGGTATCCAGGTGCTGGCCTTATGCCTTTATAACCTTCTTTAATTAACTCTTCATTACTTAACTTTTCATCTGAATCGTAACCCCAAAGATCTTTCCTTACCCGTAAGTGCATGAACTCAGCACAAGCTTCAGCCAATCTATCCATGATCGCTTTCATCATAATGGAGCTATAATCATCTTTATCTTTTTCAAATTTTTCTAAATAATAGCTCCCTCCATCTCCGGCGGTAACGGCAAACATACCAATGTAATCATCTATATTTTTTTCTTTGGGAGCAATAAAGTCACTCAGTGAGATATTAGGCTTGGGTTTATTATTTATTACCGGCTTTTCAGTCTGCTGTCTTAATGTATGAAAGGTAAAAATATTTTCATATTTTTCATTCATGATGTTTATATCATCCCCAACTGTATTTGCTCTACAAAAACCTACTACAGCATGTACTTTTAATCTTCGATCATTAATAACTTTTGTAAGCATTTGATTAGCGTCATTAAATAATTGGGTCGCTGTTTCTCCCACAACATCATCTTTTAATATATCAGGGTATCGTCCAGCCAAATCCCAAGTTTTAAAAAAAGGCGTCCAATCAATGAAATCTCTTAACTCTTCTAAGTTGATATTTTTAAATACTCTTTTACCAATAAATTTTGGTTTATTGGGCTTAAAATCAAGCTTAAATTTATTTTGTCTTGCTACATCTAGAGAAAGATATTTTGGGCCTCGTTTTTTACTATGCAAGTCACGAACTTTTTCATAATCTTCGTTAAGGTTATCAATATATTGCTTCTTGCTTTCCGATGACATCAACGACTGCATAACCGAAACCGACCTAGAGGCATCGGTAACATGTACTACCGGGCCTTCATAGTTGGGTGCTATTTTTACTGCTGTATGGGCTCTTGATGTAGTCGCTCCACCAATCAGTAATGGCATTTTCACTGACCTAAAGTATGGGTCTCTTTGCATCTCGCTGGCAACATGAGCCATCTCTTCTAAGGATGGCGTTATTAATCCTGATAATCCAATAATGTCTACATTCTCTTCTTTCGCCTTGGTTAGAATCTCAGCACAAGGAACCATGACGCCCATATTAACGACTTCAAAATTGTTACATTGCAAAACAACCGAAACAATATTTTTACCGATATCGTGAACATCCCCTTTTACCGTTGCAATAAGCATTTTTCCTTTTGGTTTTGACTTTTTACCGGTTCGTGCTTCCTCGGCTTCTTTTTCTTCCTCTATAAAAGGAATTAAGTGTGCCACTGCTTGTTTCATTACACGGGCAGATTTAACAACCTGGGGCAGGAACATTTTTCCTTCAGCAAACAAGTCACCCACCACATTCATTCCATCCATTAAGGGTCCCTCAATCACATTGATTGGACGGCCACCACTTGAGCAAATTTTTATTCGTGCTAACTCTGTATCCTCTTCAATGAAATTAGTGATGCCATGGATCAATGCATATTCGATTTTTTTCTCAACTGAAATAGGATTTTGTTCATTTCCTCTCCATTCGTTCGTATCCTTTTCTTTTTTCTTTCCCTGCAAAGAACCAGCAATTTCAATCATTTGATCCGTAGCATCTTCGGTTCGGTTCAGAACAACATCTTCCACAATTCTTTTTAAATCATCGGATAAGTCATCTATTACCCCGATCATTCCTGCATTCACAATCCCCATAGTCATGCCATTTTTTATCGCATGGTTCAAAAAAACAGTGTGAATTGCTTCCCTTGCCGCCTCATTACCCCGAAAACTAAAACTAACGTTTGAAACTCCGCCGGAAACTTTTGCATGAGGTAAATTATCTTTAATCCATTTGGTTGCCTCGATAAAGTCAACCGCATAATTATTATGTTCAGGAATGCCAGTTGCTATTGCGAATATATTCGGATCAAAAATAATATCTTCCACAGGGAAATTGACCTTGTCTCTCAAGACTAAATAAGCTCTCTCACAAATTTCGATTTTTCTTTGATAAGTATCAGCTTGACCACTTTCATCAAATGCCATCACGATAACGGCTGCGCCATACTTTAAACAGGCCTTTGCCTGTCGGATAAACTCTTGTTCGCCTTCTTTAAGTGAAATTGAATTCACTATTGGCTTGCCTTGAATACACTTAAGGGCACACTCAATAACACTCCATTTTGATGAATCAACCATGATAGGGACCCGAGATATGTCTGGCTCAGATGCAATCAGATTTAAGAATGTGGTCATGGCTTTTTCCGCGTCCAACATCCCCTCATCCATATTTATATCAATAATTTGAGCACCATTTTCTACCTGTTGGCGAGCAACACTTACTGCTTCCTCATATTTTTCATCGATTATCAATTTGGCAAAAACGCGCGATCCTGTCACGTTTGTCCTCTCGCCTACGTTAATAAATAATTCTTTATCGCCAATTACCATAGGTTCAAGACCAGAAAGGTACATCTTCTTTTCAACAACTGGAATCTTTCTTGGTTCAATCTCTTTTAATGAATTTGCAATAGCTTTAATATGTTCAGGCGTGGTTCCACAACAGCCACCCGCGACATTCACAAACCCACTCTCAGCAAATTCTTTCAACAGCTCAGATGTGTCATGAGGCTTTTCATCAAAACCGGTATCTGACATTGGATTAGGAAGACCCGCATTAGGATAAATACAAACGTTTGTGTCAGCGATATTGGACAACTCTTCCGCATAAGGTCTCATCAGTGCTGCACCAAGAGCGCAATTAAGACCTATGGTTAGCGGTTTTGCATGTCGGATTGAATTCCAAAAAGCGGTAACGGTTTGACCTGACAAAATTCTGCCCGATGCGTCGGTTACGGTACCAGAGATCATGATGGGTAATTTTTTATTCTTTGCTTCAAAAACAGACTGAACTGCAAAAATTGCCGCTTTACAATTAAGTGTGTCAAATACGGTTTCTATTAAAATGATGTCCGCACCTGCATCAATCAATACTTCCGTTTGCTCAGAATAAGAAGCGACGAGCTGATCAAAATTAATATTTCTTGCGCCTGGGTCATTTACATCGGGTGATATTGAAGCCGTTTTCGGGGTTGGTCCAATGGCCCCGGCAACAAATCTTGGCTTATCAGGAGTGGAAAATTTCTGAGCTGCCTCTTTTGCAAGCCTCACCGACTCTGTATTCATCTCCTTGACCAAGTCAGCCATAAAATAATCTTCTTGGGCTACGCTGTTGGCACCAAAAGTATTGGTCTCAATAATATCTGAACCTGCCGCTAAATAGTCTTCATGAATTTTTTGAATAACATTTGGCTGTGTAATCGACAGCAGTTCNTTATTACCTTTTAAAAATAATTCCCTNTGTCCTTCAGGAGCTTTAAATGCTTTAAAACGCTCTCCACGATAATCGGATTCAGAAAATTTATATTGCTGAATCATAGTTCCCATAGCGCCATCCATGATCATGATTCTTTTGGACAAGGCGTCTTTTAAATATAATTCGATGTTATNAAAAGGGTTCGTCATTTAATTTTAAAAATTATTTGTTTGGTATGAANATTTGAGCTGTTTATTTTTTTTTAGTTTCGTATTTGGCCAATTCTTTTTCAAGCGCTTCAAGTTTTTCACGAGTCCGCCTCAATACCTCAGCCTGAACATCAAATTCTTCACGAGAAACAAGCCCCAATTCAGTGCACTTGCTCTTTATTAGTGCATTTATTGTGGTTTCTATATCCTGAATCGGTGAATGTTTAATTAACTCACGAATTTTATCGGAAATATTTTGTAAGGTGTCTTTATTCATCTGAAATATCGTCTAAAGCATTGATTCTACCAGTTTTTTTACTTTTACATAAGATAGTAATCAACATCGTTGTTTTCCCTAAATTTAAAAAAAATGTTCTTTTTTAACATGTTGGCACGCTAATTGCATTATTAACTATGCAGGTGTGGTTTTTTTAAAAGGATCACTTACAAAATTACATAAAAATATTAAGGAGAATATTTTATGAGTAAATTAAAAATGGCATTAGTTGCCGCATTAACAATTCCTTCACTAAACGTGATGGCGGAAGAAGAGAAATCATCTGATTTTGCAGTGAGTTACAACATTGGACTATTTTCTCAATACATTTTCAGGGGATATACACAGACTCATGGCGATCCAGCACTTCAGGGCGGGGTTGACGTAGAACATAGTTCTGGACTTTATGCCGGCGCATGGGCCTCAAACGTATCATGGCTTGATGATTCTGATGCATACGACAATGGTGGATCTCTTGAAATCGATTTATATGCGGGTTACGCATCTGAAATCGGCGATACTGGGGTTTCTTATGATGTGGGCGTTCTTCAATATCTCTATCCAGGCGAGGTAAGTGCCGGAATTGCCAATGCTAATACTACTGAGGTTCATGCCGGCTTGGGTTATGGCTGGTTCGATACAGCGGTTCATGTTGTGACTTCCAATGATGCTTGGACATGGGGTGATGCTGCTGGCGCCGATAGCGCAAAAGGAACTACTTACTACGAAATTAATGCCGAAGTCCCAGTTGGGGATTTAGTTGATCATAAACTATTGAGTGGTGTATCAGCTCAATTTCATATGGGATACCAACATTTTGCTGGGGCATCAAATAATCAAGACTCTTATGCAGATTGGTTGATTGGAGCTACGAAGTCGTTTGCTAACGATATCGATGTTGGCTACTACTACACTGGCACAGATGTTAGAGATGGTAATGGCTGGTGGGTTAAACGTGATGGCAAATATCTTGGTGATAGCAGCCACACCCTATACATCACCAAAAGCTTTTAATTTAAAGATCTTATTTAAGGGGAATCATAATGAAGTTAATCACAGCAATAATCAAGCCATTTAAGCTTGATGAGGTCAGAGAAGCTCTCTCGGATATCGGTGTTCAAGGAGTTACCGTAACTGAAGTTAAGGGATTTGGCCGCCAAAAAGGGCATACCGAGCTCTATCGAGGAGCAGAATACGTCATCGACTTTTTGCCAAAGGTAAAACTTGAAGTGGCCGTTTCTAGCAAACTTGAAAAAAAGGTTATCGATGCAATTGAAAAATCTGCCATTACCGGAAAAATTGGGGATGGCAAAATTTTTGTATCGGATTTAGAAAAAGTCATTCGTATCCGAACCGGTGAATCCGGCGACGATGCGCTTTAAGGAGATCGGCATGAAAAAAATATTTTCAAAATTAAGTTTAATCAGTCTTCTCAGTTTATTTTTAATTAGTTTTACTAATGTAAGCATGGCTGATGAATTGTCTGTTTTTGACCAAGGCACTACTTTTGTAGCTGAAATGGAAGCTGAGATGCCGGCTACTGAAGAGCCTGCCGCAGCTGAAGAAGAGGCCGCATCAATCGACACCGGTGATACTGCGTGGATGATTGTAGCTACTATTCTCGTTATTGTTATGGCTATTCCTGGATTAGCCCTATTCTACGGCGGGCTTGTTAGGGCAAAAAATATGTTATCTGTTCTGATGCAAGTCTTTGTGATTTTCTCACTGATGTCAGTTCTTTGGGTATTTTATGGTTACAGCCTAGCTTTCAGCGATGGTGGTTCATGGAATGGATATATTGGCGGTCTTGGATCAGCTTTCCTAAGTGGTATTTCTGCAGACTCGGTTTCAGATACCATTCCAGAATTTGTTTTTGTTACCTTCCAGTTAACATTCGCTGCCTTAACACCGGCTTTAATTGTTGGCGCCTTTGCAGAACGTATTAAGTTCTCTGCTCTTTTGTTGTTTATGCCGTTATGGTTCACCTTAGTTTATTTGCCAATCTGCCATATGGTTTGGGGTGGAGGAATGATCGGTGATTGGGGTGCGGTTGACTTTGCTGGAGGTACAGTAGTTCATATCAATGCTGGTATCGCTGCTCTGATTGGTGCCATCTTGGTAGGCAAGAGAATAGGGCTTGGTAAAACTGCGATGGCTCCTCACAATCTACCCATGACAATGATTGGAGCTTCACTACTTTGGGCAGGATGGTTTGGTTTTAACGTAGGGAGTGAACTTGCTGCCGATGGAACCGCTGGTCTGGTAATGATTAATACGCAGGCTGCAACCGCAGCAGCTGTTCTCGGATGGTTGGCAATAGAGTGGGCACTAAAAGGGAAACCTTCAATGTTAGGCGGTGCTTCTGGAGCAATTGCTGGACTAGTTGCCATAACGCCTGCTTGTGCGGTTCTGGGTCCTGTCGGAGCAATCGTACTTGGATTTATTGCAAGTATTGTCAGCTTCTGGGCATGTAGCTCTTTAAAAAATGCGTTTGGTTACGATGACTCCTTAGATGTATTTGGGATTCATGGTGTCGCAGGCATTGTTGGTGCTATTGGTCTTGCTGTTCTAATGGCGCCTCAATTTGGTGGCGTTGGATATGATGAAGGTTTCGACATGATGTCTCAATTGTGGGTGCAAACTAAATCAGTTTTATTCACTATTGTTTGGTGTGGTGTCATCAGTTACATCTTATTTAAACTGGTTGACGGCCTGATCGGTTTAAGAGTAGCTGAAGAAGATGAAGTGACAGGACTTGATACTTCATCGCATGGTGAAACGGCTTACCGCAACTAAGATACTTCTCCTCTCTAAAAGTAATCTTAGTGATCCTAAAAGGGTGTATGGAAATACACCCTTTTTTTTATACTTATAAAAAAAATTACGTATAATTCTTTGATGATTTACTAATTTTTTTTATATGAAAATTCTCACAAGAAATAATCCATATTTTTTATTTGTTAAAGCCTATTTATTTGGCTTATCTTTTTTGACTCTTTCCAGAATTGGGTTATTAGTTTGGCAATTTCAGCCAGTAAATGAAACCGGTCAAATTTTAGAAATTATCTTCAATGGCATTAGGGTAGATTTCATTCAGCTAGGGCTTATGTTCCTTATTCCCATGCTACTNTTCCCNATCAACTGTATAGGCAAAAAATCCCAAAAAGTTTACCAACTAATTTTACGATTTTGGATTCTANTTAGCTTGATGATTTTAATAATTATTGAAGCTTGCACACCGACTTTTGTCATGGAATACAACACCAGGCCGAATATTTTATTTATTGAATATTTAAAGTACCCGCAAGAAGTATTTGCCATGTTATTTAAAGGCTTTTTCCTGGATATTATTTTCGTCTTTTTTTCGATTGGGGTTCTTGGAAGATTTGTTTACAAAAAATTTCAATACAGCATTGACTCCACATTTAATTTAAAACATTTAATCCTCTGGCCATTCATGATTGTATTAATGATACTTTCTATTCGCTCCAGCTTTGGACACAGACCAGCCAATCCAGCAATGTTTGCTATTACAGATAATGCTATGGTCAATTCATTAGTACTTAATTCGAGCTACTCCGTCTTCTATGCAGCTTACAGCACAACTCACGAATCAAATGCTGCTGAAGTTTATGGAAAATTAGATTCATCAAAGGTTTATGAGTTAACCGACAAAATGGCCCTTCTGAATTTCCAACAAAAAAATTACTTGAACCAACCTACAAAGGAAGTCCCAAAAATATTGTCATCCTGCTTCAAGAAAGTCTTGGTGCCACATTTGTTGGTTCACTTGGTGGCGCGGCTGTGACACCTAATCTAGAGGAACTTAAAAATGAGGGAATATGGTTCACTCAATTATATGCAACAGGTACAAGGTCGGTTAGAGGAATTGAAGCAGTTGTTTCTGGATTTCCCCCAACCCCTGCACAAAGTGCGGTAAAGCTGCCTCTATCTCAATCCAATTTTTTCACCTTAGCTTCATTATTAGGGTCGAAAGATTTCGAAACTAGCTTTATCTATGGTGGAGAAGCTCATTTTGATAATATGCGAAACTTTTTCACAGGGAATGGCTTTAAAACAATCATCGAAGAAAAAAATTATGAAAATCCAAAATTTAAAGGGAGTTGGGGCGCATCAGATGAAGACTTATATGACAAAGCTCATCAACATTTTTTAGATTTATCAAACCGTAATAAATCTTTTTTTAGTCTGGTTTTTACTTCCTCAAACCATGCACCATTTGAATTTCCTGAGAATACAATAGAGCTTTATGAACAACCGCATAATACTGAAAAAAATGCCGTCAAATATTCTGATTATGCGTTGGGTGAGTTTATTAAAAAAGCTAAAAATAGCTCTTATTGGGATAACACGATCTTTTTGATCGTAGCAGATCATGACATCCGCGTTAGAGGTGATCACCTAATACCCATTAAGAATTTTCATATTCCTGGTCTGATCATAGGTGGAGGCATAAAGCCAAAAAATATTGATGCGTTGACAAGTCAAATCGATCTGCCAGTAACGTTGCTTTCTTTGGCTGGCATAAAAGCTTACCACCCATTGATTGGAACTGACATGAGTAGTATTAACAGAGAATATAAAGGGCGAGCGCTCATGCAATACTATGATAATTTTGCTTGGCTTGAAAAAGATAAGTTAGTTGTTCTAAAGCCGAATAAGGAAGTTTTTTTTGGATCGTATGACTTTAAGAATTCAGAAATTAGGCCAAGCGAATTGGCTGAGATAAACTATGATAAGCAATTAGCTTATGCACTTTTACCAAGCATCCTCTATAGTGAAAAATTATATAAACTACCGCCTCAATGAAGAATCGAGAAATTAGTAAAAATCTTATCTACTTAAGTAAATTTTTATACTTTTACTTTTTTTCTTCAATTAGCAATAAAGAATTACCCAACCGCCCTCATCTTGTTCCCTCTGATTTTGTTGGCATTAATATTGCAAGTAATGATAATGAAGAAACTGATGAATATATTTTTAATAAAATTCAAGAATTAAGCATAAAAAATCTGAGAATTTATTTTTCCTATAAAGATTTTAATACCCACAAACAGAGAATCATTAACAAATGCAAAAACTTTAACGGCAAACTGATTGTTAATCTCAGCGTACCTCCTGAAGAAGCACATTTAATTTCAACCGAGAGTGGTTTATTGGTTTGGAAAAATTTTATTACAAAATTTTTTAACGAATTCAGACATATTCCTTTTGATATTGAAATTGGAAGTACTATAAATAGAAAATCATGGACCAACTTGCCCTACAAGAGTTTTTTTAGAATATGGAGTGTCGCGTACCATATCGTTAAGTTAAATAACAGAAGAATCATCGGCCCAAATATTACTGATTTTGAACCGCATGTTAACTTTGGGATCCTTGCTAAATTAAAAAATAAACATCAATTAACAGATGCTCAATCAAATAACTTATTTGCTGAAAGAACAATTGAGCCAGAACCTTTCGATCACCGGGTACTTTCTCGTTTTTTTTCTAAGATACTTAAGATTGATTTATATAAAAAATCTTCGATATATAAATTCATATCGAATAATTATGAAATAAAAAAAATCATTTCATCTAATGCGTTTTGGTCTATAAAAAGAATTGGTCGATTACGTGACAATCCACAAGACTATCAAGCAAAATATTTGACTCGTTATTTTACAATGCTCGCCGCTAAGGGAGATTTTGATCAAATCTTTTGGGGGCCTTTAATTTGTCAAAGGGAAGGACTCATCAACGATAACACCGATGAATCTGAATATCCAGAACTAGAACAAGTCACCTTTTACAATCAAGCAAAAGGTTATCTTTCGAGTTATTCCCATAGACCATCTTTTTATGCCTGTAAATTTTTTAATAGCCTAATTCCGGGTTCTACATTTATTAAAAATTATTCATCAATTCCTGAAATTCAAATCCTTGAGTTTGAAAAAAATGATCGGGTTATTCATGTTATATGGACGATGAACAGTCATATTTCTGATATCTTTGATTTTTATTTGCCCTCAAGTATTGATAGAGCGGAAATCAAAAACTATTTAGGTAATAACATTGAAAGTATTCAGTCTATTACTGAAAATCCTTATTTCTTAATTTGGCATGTTCAGGATAGACCAACGATAATTCAAAAAGGTAAAGTGATCAGTGATCTTGTTGTCGATCCTAAGTTGAATTACTTCCATTTACACGACCCCCAATGGACTGGAATTATTCAAGCTGACGATAAGAGTACTTCTGATCTAATTATAAACCATTGTCACCCATCTAAATTATCCGTTCCTGATCAAGTGAGCTCTTTAAGAAAATCCAGAAATGCTGTTTGGGTAAAAAATATTCCAGGCTACGGTAAAGTTGTTATAAAAAAACCTTTAAAAATTTATGCGCACAAAATATTTTTAAATCGAAATAAACCGAATAAGTCCATGCGTTCATGGAATGGCGCAATGTCACTATTGAATAAGGGTTTAAATACGGCAGATCCTATAGCACTATTCAGTTTAAAAAATGATAAGTCTCAATTAGAAAATTATTATATTTCTCGTTATGTTGAGGGTTTTACTTTTAATGATCTAGCGCAGCATTTCTTTAATCAAAATATATTTCATGGATTCTCTAAAAGAGAGATTTTTGAACAATGTGCCACGTTTATAAATAAGATGCATTCCCGTGGAATTTACTTTAGAGATCTGTCTGCTGGAAATATAATTATTATCATCTCCAATCGCTCCTTTGATTTTTCTCTGATTGATACTGGTCGAATAAAAGATTTTAATAACCGACTCAGCTTTCAAGCTAAAAAAACATTAAGGTTTGCAGACATGGTTAGGCTTCTTAATAAATTTGATTGGGAGGTAAGAAATATATTCTTAAAGAAGTACTTTCAGTTAAATAATAGGAAGTTATCTATATTTAATAAATTCACATTTTTAAAATATGATCTGCATGTTTCATTTAAACGATTTAGGAAAACTCTTTATAAAAAATAATCATGATTTTCATTAGTATCAAATCATCGATTTTTATCGTACCTTAGTTTAGTAATGTGTTTATATTGATACTACTGCTTAACGCAGAATTTAAAACGAAAGGAGATTCATTATGTGGACAACACCATCAGCAACTGAAATGCGTTTCGGTTTTGAAGTAACAATGTACGTATGCAATAAGTAATTATTGTTTACTTTAAAAAAGGAGCTTATCGCTCCTTTTTTTTATTAACTTTATAAGATTTCGGTAACAGCACCCATAAATTTCCCTGTTGCTTCATTGCCCCAGCCTTTTTCCCCGCTTCTGATCCTGCGCCCCAGAAATAGTCTGCTCGAACTGGCCCTCTAATTGCTCCCCCTGTATCCTGTGCGATGACTAGTCGGTTTAAAGACTCGTTTGAATTTGGATATGTTGTGGCAAGAATAACTGGTGCCCCAATTGGTATATACCTTCTATCAATCGCAATGGATCTCTCTGCTAGTATCGGAACACCCTGTGCCCCTATTGGCCCTGGAAGATCAGGTTCTAATTCTCTAAAAAATACAAAACTAGGATTTTTATTCAAAAATTTCTTTAGTTTTTTTTTATTTTTTTGAGCCCATGTTTTAATAGACTGCATTGATGCTTTATCTTTTGTTATCTCACCTGCATTTATTAATGCTCTTCCCATTGACCGATAAGGGTGTCCATTCTGATCAGCATATCCAATCGGTATTTTTTGTCCATCCTCTAATTGAATAATTCCCGAACCTTGTATTTCCAGAAAAAATGCTTCCACGGGATCATCGACCCAGAACAATTCATTACCTAACAAAATATTGTTTGTCGAAGATATTTCTTCTCTGGAGAAGTATGGAACGACCTTATTACCCTCAATCTTTCCTCTCAACCTCTTATATTTCATTTCGGGAAATAACTCACTCAAATCAACGGTAATTAAATCTTTTGGCGTTTGATAAATCGGTGTGGAATATTTTTTTGACTGCTCTCTACTTCCGTTAAGTACAGGCTGGTAATAACCGGTAATTAATCCGTGGTCTGATCTATCTTCTTGCCAAGACTTATAAATATGAAAATTTTCTTTAAAGTAAGAAACTAGATTTGCATTGCTTACATCAGATATTTGATCGGCTGAATCGCAGACTTGTTTCCATTCACTTTTCTTATTTAGTGCGCTACAACTATTTTTCCAAGCCGCCCATGCTGATGTCAAATCATCTTTATTCAAAATAAAATCAACTTCATACCAACCTGCTTCCTCTAGTTGACTGAAAGGAACAATCTCTTTTTCTACCTCAACTTTTTTTTCTTCAATATTGCACTCTTCAATTTTTTTTTGAACCTGATTATCGGGGCAATTACATTCCTGCTCAATCTTTTTTGGAGCACAGCCCATTAATGAAAACAGCAATCCAATAAAAATCAATCTTTTCAATGAAGGCTCCTTGGCATTATCAAATTGAATTTTGGAATATCTGTTTCAAATAGATCCCCATATTCCGTTTCCATTGAATATTTTCCATACATTTCACCTACTGGAGTATCAAGTTCGGTGGCACTGGTATAGCTATAAATTTCTCCTGGATAAATGATTGGTTGCTCACCAACCACTCCTAAGCCACTAACATCTTTTATTTTCCCATTAGAATTAATAATTTTCCAATGCCGAGAAACCAATTGGACATTTAATTCAGAGTTATTTTGGATTGTGACTGAATAAGCAAAAAAATATTTATTCTCTTCATCGGATGAATGAGATGGTACAAACTCCGTGAGTACCTCGATATTTATTTTTTTCCCAAAATCATTCATTGATTATTTAATAAGGCCTGATGTTGGCGAACTGGGTGATCCTTTGTAAAGCTTTTTATTCATCCTTCCCGACAAAAAAGCCTCTCTTCCTGCCTCAATCGCTTTTTTCATCGCTCTGGCCATCTTAATTGGATTTTGTGCTTCAGCTATTGCGGTATTCATGAGCACACCATCACAACCGAGCTCCATTGCAATTGCTGCATCAGATGCAGTTCCTACCCCTGCATCTACAATCACAGGGACATTTGCATTTTTAATGATAATATCTAAATTCCAAGGATTTAAAATACCCATTCCTGAACCAATTAGTGAAGCTAAAGGCATAATAGCAACACAACCGATATCTTCTAGCATTCTCGCAATTATTGGATCATCTGATGTATAGACCATAACTTCAAAACCTTCTTTCACTAATATTTTTGCAGCTTCAACAGTCTCAATAACATTTGGATATAAAGTATCCTTATCACCCAAAACTTCCAATTTTACTAAATTATGACCATCCAGAAGCTCTCTAGCCAATCGTAATGTTCTTATCGCATCTTCACTATTAAAACAGCCGGCTGTATTCGGCAAGTAAGTAAATTCTGAAGCAGGCAGGTATTCCAATAAGTTCGGTTCATCTTGATTTTGTCCGATATTAGTTCGACGAATTGCCACGGTTACTATTTCTGCACCACTATTTTGTATAGCCTCTTTCGTTTCAACGAAATTTTTATATTTTCCTGTCCCTACAAGCAAACGAGAATTAAATACTCTTGTGCCGATCTTAAAAATATCATTTTCTTCACCCACCCCCAACTGCTCCGACAATTTCAAACTTATCTCCTTCATTTATAGTTCTATTTTTTATTTCGCTTTTTGGGATTATTTCACCGTTACATTCTATGGCNTATCTTTTATTCTCTATCCCCAATTGTAAAATTAAGTCATAAACTAATATATTTCTATCAATTAATTTTTCNGACCCATTAATCATTATCTTCATAATATATGTTTAGATTAGATAAAATTTCTTGAAAAAAAACGAAACGATAACTGATAACATAATGATGCAAGCTCGGCATCATACCGCTCACCCTCATCTCGCATAAAAGCATGCTGAGCATTAAATTCATGCCAATCAAAAATTATATCTGTATTTAGTAACTGCTCCCTAATGTTTGATAAGGATTCTGTTGGAACATGGTTATCTTGCTTACCCCAGATCATCAATAACTGACCTTTGATATCGTCTAGTCTTTCCATGCTGTGCTGACCTGGTTTATTTGGTATAGTTTTTGTGTGAAGATCAGTGGCATAGAAGCATGCCGTTGCCTTTACTTTTGAATTTAAAGCCGCTCTAAAAGCAAGGTGTCCGCCAATACAAAATCCCATAGCACCAATATTTCCATTGTGCCAAGATTGTTTTTCCACCCAATCAATTAGTGATTCATTGTCTGAGTCGTATGACTCGATATCTTTTTGTGATTTATCAGCATTGCCTTTGTCTCTTCCTGCATCATCGTATCCAAGAACAGTGCCTATCGGATTTAACTCATGAAAAACTTCAGGGACAAGAACATTATAACCATGACTTGCAACTATCTTTGCCGCTCTTTCAATTGGTCCAGTTTGTTGAAAAATTTCTGAATAAAATAAAATGGTTGGAAATTTTTTATCTAAAATTGGTTGATGAATATACGTTCGCATTAATCCTGTTGGTGTTTGAATATCTTCATGACTAGACTTTATTAACATTTCTTTTCCTTAATAATCTGGACTTCTGCCAGTTGCATAATTATTTGGTAAATCATTTTGCCAACGGTCACATTTTAAACATTGATGATCTTCCATTGTTGGACAATATCTCAACTCTTTATTTTTACAAAACTGACAATTGGAACCCGAACTTCTTTTATGAATTTCAGTTGCTACTTTTGAACTTCCAAGACCATATTTATTATCCACATTGAATACCTCTTGTTTTCTAAAGTAATAATATTAAATTACTCTAACTTTGATACATTATCAATAGGAGTTAATTTTGGTTTTGTCTTTTACAATCAGAGTATAAGAATTTCTCTAGGTTATCTTTTTTTGGTATCACGTTAAATGAGTCATTCTGTATTTTTAGATCTAAGATAGTATTTTCGTAATGAAGGTCATCAACGTAATTTAATCGATATTCACTATTTTTGAATATGATCCATAAGTCCTTTTTTTCATCTGCTGTTAATTTTTGAATATAAAATGATTTGCCATCCTCACACTCATAAAATTCAGCATCTTTTGGGCTATTATCCAACTCATAATAATCTGTTGAAAGAACTCTTCCAATTTTATCCGAATCTATGTAAGAACAACCCTGAAGCAAAAATACCAAGATTAAAATAATTTTAATTGTGTGTTTCCTGAATCTCACTATCAAGCTCCGTGCTTACCTTTGTATGATAGGCAGATTTTACATTATTTCCTTCTTGACGGTATATTTTTGAGATTAAATTATGTGCTAGTGCATGTTCAGGAATGTTTATGAGAAGGTTCTCTAGCATTTTTTTGGATTCATCAACATTCCCTAGATGATACATACTTAAGGCGATATAATAATCTGCTTCTATTTTTTTTTCTTTATTTTGCCACTCTTGAGAAATTGCTTTTAAATCTTCCCAATTCTCATCAAATAAAGGTTTCACTATTCTCATAAAATAAGGAAGCTTTTCTGGGGGTTCATCCCAAAAAGGGAGCATCGCTTGAGAGGTGACTGTTATTCTTTCGCCACTATCTAATAACTTTTTTACTACCTCAATCGGAACTGAGAAGTATAGTGCTCTTCTGCCAGGAGTTTTAAAGGTAGTAACGCCAATCATTGCGCCCTTGTCATCAAATAAACCACCACCGCTTGCTCCGAGAGAAAACCAAGTCGAAGATTGAATTATATTTTTGCCATCGTAATCAAAGATTTCCCTAATTTTTCCAGTGGCAGTTACTGGCCTTAATGCATTTCCTCCAAAGCTTTTGGCCATAACATCATCTCCACGAGTCATGTTTTTTGTAGAGCCTAATTCGACAGGGGGAAGTTCTAAATATTTGAAAGTTAAAATACAAATATCATTATGCCAGTCAGCAATTAATTGTTCGGGTGAATAACTAACCCCATATTTAGTTACGTGGACACCCTTGGCATTTGCAATCACATGGCAATTTGTCACAACATGATCTTTAGAGACTACAACCCCAGAGCCAACACCATGGTTGCCCGATTCATTTACCGCATGGATCTTAACAATAGATTTATTAAGTGAAAAAACGATTTCTTTGGGGATATCAGCATAAATCGAGTAGGGGAAAATTATTAATGCTATTAAAAGGTATTTCATTAAATTCAGATTTAAATATTAAAATTATCTGATTTAAATTGTATAACTTAGTTCAAGATTACCCACATTTACTTTCACCGCAATTCAAACAAGTTAAACATCCATCCATTAGAATAGCTGCCTTGGTTTGACATTTATTACATAGCTGACTGTCTTTAGGAAAGCCTGTGTCTTCAAGAGTACCCTCGTGCTTTTCAAGATATTCTTTTTTCTTATCATCAATCAATTTTTTCTGATGTTCGTCGAGCTCTTTATTTTTCAACATCCCAATACTTATAAGATGTTTTTCAAGCACTTCACCAATTTCAGCCACTAAGCTTGGAACATACTTTCCTCCACGCTTGTAATATCCACCATTCGGATCAAATACACTTTGAAGCTCTTCCAGAAGAAAAGTAACATCGCCACCTTTTCGGAATACAGCCGACATCACACGCGTGAGGCCAACAATCCACTGAAAATGGTCCATATTTTTTGAATTAATGAATATCTCAAATGGACGTGAATGTTCTTGATCAGTACCTTCATTCATAACCACATCATTTATTGTGATGTATAAAGCATGTTCGGTTACTGGAGTTTTCACTTTATAAGTTGACCCTCTGATATGCTCTGGACGCTCAAGAGGTTCGCCAAGTTGAACAACTTCTGCACTAACTTCTTTTGTCTGATTTTCTTTATTAAGTACCGAATATCCAACAATTTTCTTTTCAATTTTCTTAACCATAATATCCTCTAGAATTTACCGTAATATCCTTCTTTAAGAGCATCATATAAATTTGCTGCTGTATGAGTCTCTCCATCATATTCAACCTCTTCATTTCCTTTTAGTTCGATCGTTGCACCATCATCTAATTTAAATTGATAGGTTGTATTTTCTAAATCTTTTTCTGTAACCAAAACACCTTGAAATGCTTCTGGATTAAATCTAAAAGTTGTGCAACCTTTCAAACCTTTTTCATAGGCGTATAAATAAATATCTTTGAATTCCTCGAAATCATAATCAGTAGGTACATTAATTGTTTTCGAAATAGAGCTATCAATCCATTTTTGAGCTGCAGCTTGAATGTCTACATGGTTTTTTGTCTTGATAGTTGATGAATCAATAAAATATTCTGGTAATTTTTCATCTTCTTTATCTGAAAAAGGCATAGCTTTTTCATTCACCAACGTTCTGTATGCGAGAAGCTCATAAGAAAAAACATCAACTTTTTCTTTAGTCTTTTTTCCTTCTCTGATCACGTTACGACTGTAATGATGAGCAAATGAAGGCTCAATGCCATTGCTTGAATTATTTGCTAAAGACAAAGAAATTGTTCCTGTTGGAGCTATGGAGCTATGGTGACTAAACCTTGAACCAAATTTTGCAATATCATTTCTTAAATCTTCTGGGAATTGCTGCATATATTTACTGTACTTACCCATCAGAATCTTACCACTCACTTTATCCCCGACTTTAATCCCATCTGCTTTCATTTCTGGACGCATTTGCAACATTTCTTCAGTAATTTCAAAAAATTCTTCCATAATTGGAGCGGGGCCTTTTTCTTTAGCAAGCTCAATACCTACTTTCCATCCTTCCTCAGCAAGCACACGAGTTACTTCTTCAGTGAACTTAATGGAATCTTTATCACCGTAAGTAATTTTCATCATGGTTAAAGCCGAACCAAGACCTAAGTAACCCATGCCATGTCTTCTTTTTCTTTCGATTTCATCTCGTTGCTTACCTAACGGAAGGCCATTAATTTCAACAACGTTATCCAACATTCTTGTAAAAATTGAGACTACTTTTCTGTACTCATCCCAATCAAAAAATGCTTCATCAGTGAAGGGTTTTTTAACAAACATGGTTAAATTTACAGAGCCTAAAAGACACGCGCCATACTGAGGTAGAGGTTGTTCGCCACATGGATTTGTTGCTCTAATATTTTCACAAAACCAATTATTGTTCATCTCATTTACTCGGTCGATTAAAATAAAGCCAGGTTCTGCATAATCATAGGTGGATGACATAATAATATCCCATAGGCGTTTTGCTTTTATAACCGAATAAACTTTACAAGCCACTTTCCCAGCATTTTTTCCACTTTCTTTTACTAAATATTTCTCTTTGACTGGCCAATCTCTCCAAACTGTCTTTTCTGAATCTTCCAAATCCAGACCATCTTGGACAGCTTCTTTTTCAGTAACCGGGAAGGCAAGCTTCCAATCAGAATCAGCTTTAACCGCTTCCATAAAATCCTTTGTAATTAAGCAGGATAAATTAAATTGCCTTAAGCGCCCATCTTCTCTTTTTGCTTTTATGAAATCCGTCACATCAGGGTGTGAAATATCAAAGGTTGCCATTTGAGCACCCCTTCTTCCGCCTGCACTTGAGACCGTAAAACACATTCGATCATAAATATCCATAAACGAAAGTGGACCGCTAGTATAAGCTCCTGCACCAGCAACAAAAGCACCCTTAGGTCTTAATGTTGAAAATTCATATCCAATACCACAACCCGCTTTTAGTGTCAGTCCTGCTTCATGAACTTTATCTAGGATATCAGTCATGCTGTCTTGAACGATTCCAGAAACGGTACAATTAATTGTGCTTGTTGCAGGCTTATGTTCTTTTGCTCCTGCGTTAGACGTAATTCTTCCTGCAGGAATAGCGCCATGCTTTAAGGCCCATAAAAAATTTTTCTTCCATGTTTCCTTGTTCTCTACTTCAACATCCGCCAAAGCCTCAGCCACCCTATAAAATGTATCATCTATTGAATCATCAACAAACTTTCCTTCTTTAGTTTTTAATCGATACTTTTTATCCCAAATATCTAATGAAACTGACTGCATTTCAATTTTTGACTGAGCTTCATCTTCATTTTTATTAGATTTGACGGCTTCTAACATTTATTTCCCCTGAAAAACTTAAATTAATTTGATTGTACTTAACTAAATATACCAAAATTATCTTTTTATTAAAACCACAATATGTAGTGGTTTGCATTCATAATATTATCATCTAATTGTGGTTCGTCAATTCATTTTTTTGTAACTATTTGGTGCAAAAATCATTTTGTTCATATAAAACAATGACTTCGTTATTAAAAATAGTTTTAGATGTAGAATATGATCTGTATGAGACTTTTTATTTATCAAATTGCTGTTCATTTTCTAATTCTTCTCTCACCGATTAAGTTTTTATTCAGAGCCATCAAACAACCGGCCTATCTTAATTTCATTTTTGAGAGATATGGAATATTCAAGACTCAAATTTTTAATAAAAAATTAATTTGGTTTCATTGCGTATCGGTAGGAGAAACCAGAGCGATCAAAACTTTATTACAGCTTTTATTAGAAAAGCACATCCGTTACGATTTTCTCATTACGCATGGAACCCCAACGGGCAGAAACGTTTTCTTAACTGAGTCAAAAAGAGTTCATCGAGCTTACTTGCCGTTTGACAGCTTTATTTTGAACAAACGATTTATAAGACACTTTAAACCACGTATCGCAATTTTTTTAGAGACTGAAATTTGGCCATCATTATTAAATGAATTATCTAAGAGGAAAATACCCAGTATTCTTATTAATGCAAGGCTTTCCAAGCGATCCTTAGATAAGTATCTTAAATTTGAAAATTTTAGCAGAGAAACTTTTGCTAAATTTGACCATATTGTTGCTCAATCTAAAATTGATAAAGATCATTTTCATAAAATTACCAAACAAAAAATAGCACTCTCGTCTAATCTAAAATTTAATCAGACCATAGAGGCAGTAAATAGCAAACATATTGTTGCCATTAAAAATAAATTTTCCTTGAATAACAAATTTATCGTTTCTCTAATAAGCTCAAGAAAAGGAGAAGAAAAAATATTTTTGGATTCAATAAAGAACCTAGATCCTTCCAGATATTCTTTTATTATTGTTCCTAGGCACCCAGATCGGTTTTCAGAGGTTGAAAAGATCTTTATAAAAATGAAATTCAGCTATATAAAAATGGCGCAGTTAAAAGTAGAAAAAAAATCATCTCCATATCTAATTCTTGGGAATACCATGGGGGAAATAAATAATTACATTGCCTTGTCTGATTTGGTTTTTGTCGGTGGAAGCATCGGGGACTATGGGTCACAAAATCCAATTGAACCATTGTTAATGGGCAAACCTACGGTAGTAGGTCAATCAACCCATAATTTCTTTTCCATCATTAAAGAAGCCATATTGGCAAAAATAATTTATCAAATTGAAATAGCAAATTTAAGTTTTTTTATTGAAAAATTTTCTGAATCTGGTGATGATTTAAACTATCAAAAAAATATTAAAACTTTTTTAGATAAAAACAAAAAAGGAGAGGAAAAAATTATTTCCTTGATTAGCAAATATCTTTAATTAGTGGAGCAATCTTCTTAAAATTTGGATTATTCGAGTCTCCTAACCATTCAAAAACAATAGACTCAACATTCGTCAAAATACAACCCGCATCTCTTAATCTAAAAATAGCATTTTGTTTATTTAATATATTACGTGAAACAATAGCATCCTCAAGAATATAAACTTTCTTTCCTTGGTCTACTAAATCTAATGCTGTTTGAAGAATACAAATATGTGACTCGGTTCCAGCCAGAATTATCTGATCTCTAGTCTCAATTAACTTTGTATTAAATTTTGGATCATCAACGCACGA
>JGI26086J50260_1000121_pt1 | contig 50440 bp, 38 predicted proteins | sample SaaInl3SG_22_DNA_FD_50260 | JGI IMG/M metagenome (IMG submission 50260)
TTGTCACTTTCGAGGTTTCGAAACAGCCTCCTTTGTCAATACTCACATCCACGATCACTGCTCCTTCTTTCATGCTCTCGACCATCTCCTCGGAAACCACACAAGGCGTTGTCCCATTATTCGTCCTCAACGCCCCAATAGCAACATCGGCTCTCATAAGCGCTTTCTCAAGTACTTTTGGATTGATAATAGATGTCCAGATAGTGGTATTTAGGTCATTTTGAATTCTTCTTAATTTGTACACATCGTTGTCAAATATTTTGACACTTGCCCCAAGGCCAATAGCAGATTTTGCTGCGAATTCTCCTACCGTTCCTGCTCCAATTATTACCACTTCGGTGGGTGAAACTCCTGCAATTCCTCCCAAAATGGTTCCTCTTCCGTTGTTTAAATTACTCAAATAATGAGAGGCTATTCCTATCGACTTTATTCCTGCAATTTCCGACATCGATCGGATTACAGGGTACACATCGTCTTCGTCTTTTACAAAATCCCACGCAATTGCTGTGATTTTCTTTTTCATCAGCATTTCCAATGTGTTTTTAGGATGAACTGATAATTGCAAAGCAGCAAACAATGTCTGGTTTCCTGCCATCATTTCTATCTCCTCTTTGCTCGGTGGAGCGACTTTAATGATAATATCTGCCTTGAAAACCTCCGAAGTGTCGTAACAAATTTCGGCACCCACTTCGCTGTAATCTCTATCTACAAAATTGGCGTTTACCCCTGCATTGGTTTCTACGCACACTCTGTGTCCGTTACTCACCAATAAAGAAACTGCCTCTGGCACCAATGAAACTCGATTTTCTTGAAAGCTTGTTTCTTTTGGTATCCCTATAAATAGTTTTTTGCTGCTCGTTCCTGCTCGCTGCAGTTTTTCTTGAGGCACCATAAGTGCTTCTTTGGCCAAGGATTTAAGTACATCTGAAGACATATCAATAGGTTAGGGTGATGATTCGGGTAGTATCTACCACCTCGATAGTTAAATTTACAAAATTTTCGTCTAAGTACGACAGTATTTTATCTGGCCATTCGAAAAAACAGATTGCTTGGCTGTCTATAATTTCAATGATTCCAATATCCAGTAATTCCATTGCATCATTCAACCGATACAAGTCAAAGTGATAAATAGAATTATTATTGCCGGTTCTGTACTCGTTTACGATGGAGTAGGTAGGGCTCGATGTGTGCTCGGTAACGCCTAGTATTTTACACACTTCATTTATCAAAGTAGTTTTCCCTGCTCCCATTGGAGCTTCTAAACAAAAATGAGAATATTCCTTTGACAACTCTTGTATGAATTCTGCGACAGGCTTTAATTCCGCCAAATTTGTTGCTTCAAATCTTTTTTCCATAAACGGATTCCTATTAGTTTTTTGTTATATTCCTAAGCTCTCCTATTGCTTGTGAAATAGAGTGAACCCCACTGAACACAAGCCTTAATTTATTGTTTCGTTCGCTCATTTTACAGTTTCTCGGGTTGGTTTGAATGAACATCAGAACTCGAGTAAACGAATCGGACTCGAAGTAAGCTGATTGCTGATTAGAAGGGAAGTAACAAATCATTTTTTCTTGTTTCAAAATCATTTTTTCAAACCCTATTTCTTTCGAGAGCCATTTCAATCGGATGGTTTTTAATAACTCCGAGGTCTCTTCGGGAACGTCTCCAAACCTATCTTTCAGGTTTTTTCTGTAAGCGTCCAGTTCTTCTTTGGTTTTTACCTCGTCCAACTCTTGGTAAAGCGTCAACCTTTCGGTAATTTGGTTCACGTACGTGTCTGGAATCAATAATTCTAAGTCTGTTTCTAATTGAAAGTCTTCTATTTCAAAAAACTTGTCGTTTTTCTCGTCTTTGAATAATTCTTTGAACTCGTTGGTTTTCAGTTCTTCTATCGTTTCGTTGAGAATTTTCTGGTAAGTTGCAAAACCAATGTCATTGATATATCCACTTTGGCTTGCTCCCAATAAATCTCCTGCTCCTCTAATGTCCAAATCTTTCATTGCAATATTAAACCCACTTCCCAAATCACTGTGCTGCTCAATAGCATTAAGTCTTTTGGTCGCATCATCACTAAGCATATGCCTAGGCGGAGTAATTAAATAACAAAAAGCCTTTTTGTTAGACCTTCCTATTCTTCCCCTCATTTGATGCAAATCGCTCAGCCCAAAATTATTTGCGTTGTTTATTATCATGGTATTGGCGTTTGGCACATCAATTCCTGATTCTATAATCGAAGTAGCTACCAATACATCATACATTCCGTTGATGAAGTCCATCAAAGTGGCTTCCATTTTCTGACCTTCCATTTGCCCGTGAATAATTGCAACTTTTGCATCCGGAACTAATCTCTGAATCATACCCGCTACTTCTTTGATGTTTTGAACTCGGTTGTTTACAAAATACACTTGTCCACCGCGTTGCATCTCATACGAAACTGCATTTCTTATTGTTTCTTCATTGAAAGTATGAATCTGTGTATCAATAGGTTGCCTATTAGGTGGAGGAGTGTTAATGACTGATAAATCTCGAGCGCCCATTAATGAAAACTGCAAAGTTCTTGGAATTGGAGTTGCCGTCAAAGTCAGAGAATCTACGTTCTCTTTCATTGTTTTTAGCTTATCTTTTACTCCTACGCCAAATTTTTGTTCTTCGTCCACAATGAGCAAACCAAGGTCTTTAAATTTCACTTTTTTACCCGCAATTTTGTGTGTACCAATCAAAATATCAATCTCTCCTTTTTCAAGTCTTTCGAGTGTATCTTTTACTTTTTTTGGAGATTTAAATCTATTGAGGTAATCTACTTTGCAGGGGAACTCCTTGAGCCTTTCGTTGAAGCTTCGATAATGCTGTAAACTCAATATTGTCGTAGGCACCAAAATTGCCACCTGCTTGCTGTCCGCAACGGCCTTAAAAGCAGCTCTTATTGCTATTTCTGTTTTTCCAAAACCCACATCCCCGCAAACAAGCCGATCCATAGGGATATCTTTTTCCATGTCTTCTTTTACGGCCAGAGTTGCTTTGTGCTGATCGGGAGTGTCTTCATACATAAAAGAAGCCTCCAACTCGTGCTGCAAATAGGTGTCTGGCGAAAAAGCAAAACCTTCTTTCATTCTTCTTTTGGCATAAAGTTGAATTAAATCAAATGCAACCTCCTTTACTCGCTTTTTTGTTTTGGCCTTTAATGCTTTCCAAGCGGGTGTTCCCAGTTTGTTTATTTTAGGCTTTTTACTGTCTTTGCTCGAAAACTTAGAGATACGATGAAGCGAATGAATGCTTACGTATAGCACATCGCCTCCGTCATACAATAGCCGTATTGCTTCTTGTTCTTTTCCGTTTACATCAATTTTTTCTAGTCCCGAAAAAGTTCCTACTCCGTGGTCAATATGAACAATAAAATCTCCTTTTTTCAGTCCATAAATTTCCTTCAAGCTTACAGCCTCTTTCGATTGTTTGTAGCCCTCTTTTATTTTAAATTTATGGTATCTTTCAAAGATTTGATGGTCTGTGTAACAAACTATTTTAAGGTCGTTATCTATAAATCCTTTGTCGATACTGGTATGGATGGGAGTAAATTCTGCCTCCTTTTCTATGTCGTCAAAAATGTCCTCTAATCTCTGGACTTGATTAGGGTTATCCGAAAACAAATAATTTTCGTATTCTGCTTGTGTATTTTCTTTGAGGTTCTGCGCCAGTAAATCAAATTTTTTGTTGAAAGACGGTTGGGGCGATTGGCTAAAGAAAATCGTCTCTTTGCTCAAGTAAATTTCGTTTCCAAACTCAACTCCTGTGAATTCGCTCAACTCTTTTTCAAACTCTATGGAGTTGATATACAACTCGTTTGGCGGTAGTCTTCTTAGTTCGTTTTCGAGTTGGTTGTAGGTGTACAAAGCTTTGTCGAAACCTTGTTCTATTTTCTTTTTTGAGGTAGAAAAAGAATGCAGCCAAATAATCGATTTATGAGAAATAAATTCGAAAAAAGAAGTCCTGGACTCCTGCAATAGTTCTGCCTGAACGTTTGGCGTGATGGTTATTTTCTTGTGCGTATTAATGGAAAGTTGATCCGCGATATTAAAACTTCTAATGGAATCTACTTCATCTCCAAAAAATTCGATTCGAAAAGGATTATCAAACGAAAACGAAAAGACATCAACAATTCCTCCACGAACCGAAAACTGTCCTGGTTCGTACACATAATCTACTTTGTGAAAATGGCTTTCGATAAAAAGCTCGTTCAGAAAATCAATGGAATATTTATCTCCCACGTGAATATCTAAGGTGCTTTTTCGTAAAGATTTTTTGGTAATTACCTTTTCTACCATCGCCTCAGGGTAAGAAATAACCACACTATTTTTTCTGTTTTTCGAAATAGCGTTTAACACTTCTGTTCTTAACAACACATTGGCATTATCTGTAGATTCTATTTGGTAAGGCCGTTTGTAGGAAGCAGGGTAGAAGTAAAGTTTTTTCTTTTTATTCCCTTCGTTTATATTCTCTAATGTGTTAAAAAAATACACCGCCTCTTCTTTGTCCTGAAACATAAACAACTGAAGATCTTCCTGTTCGGAGAAAATTGCAGAAGAAATAAAGGAGAGGGAAGATCCTACAGTTCCTTTGATGTGGGTGTAGCCTTGCTTGTTTGATATCGAATTTTGAAGATCAATTACGGGGGAAGAAGTTTTGTACTTCTCAATGATTAACGAAGAGTCTGTTTTCATTCTGGGTTAATTGTCGCAAAGATAGTAAATGCAACTTGGAAAAGTGGATTCGTTCTAATTGCTTTTTATGATTCTCATTTTTGGAATAAAATCTGTATTTTTACCTAATTGTAATCGAACCAAATGAGCAAAAACAAAGGCATATTAATCCAGAAGCTGGATGAGTTTGTGAGGAAGTATTACAAAAACCTGCTTATAAAAGGAGGAATCTATACGTTTGCTATCGTTTGTATGTTTTTTCTGTCGCTTATTTTGCTCGAATATTATGGCAATTTCAACTCTACTTTCAGAAGCTTTCTTTTTTTTAGTTTCCTTGCTATTTCTACAATCACCCTTCTTCGATTCATTGCTATTCCTTTATTCAAGCTTAATAAACTAGGGAAAGTGTTGGATTACGATGCGGCAGCCAAAATTATTGGAGCTCATTTTGGTGAGGTAAAAGATAAGTTGCTTAACACGCTTCAATTAATCCAAACGGGAGACTCCTCCAGCAACGAATTGGTAGAGTATAGCATTAATCAAAAGATAGAAGAGTTAAAACCGATCAAATTTTCAACGGCCATTGACTTTTCTGGGAACAAAAAGTACCTCAAGTTTGCTTTGCTCCCTGTACTCGTTTTCTTTCTTATTCTTTTTGTGAATGCACGAATTTTAAAGGATGGAACAAATCGAATAGTCAACTACAACCAAGAATTTGTGCCTGCTGCTCCGTTTCAGTTTGTAGTTACGAACCCAAGTATGACCGTTGTGGAAAACGAGGATTTTGAACTGGCACTCACCATAATTGGGAATGAAATCCCAAACGAAGTGTACTTAGAAATGGGCGGGAGCGAAATTAAATTGAGGAAAACAGCTAAAACGGAATTTAGATACACGTTCAACAATGTACAGAATAAAAAAACGTTTCGTTTTCGAGCTGCAGGATTTAACTCACAGAATTATCAAATTACNCCTATCATAAAGCCTATCGTTATGGGGTACAAGGTGAGTGTCGCTTTTCCGTCCTACACGAAAATCCCTGCCGTATCTTACGAGAATATAAGTCAGATTTCTGTCCCAGAAGGAAGTAAAATTTCTTGGGTATTTAATACCAAAAACACTTCCACAATTTCTTTTCTTGACGGAAAAGAAAAACAGTCCTTAGCTGAAACAACAAAAGGAAATTACCAAACCTCTAGAACGATAAAAAATGACGGTGTTTTTTCTTTGAAAGTAGCGAATGACTTTATGAAAAACCCCGATTCTATTTTATTCTCTGTGCAAGCAATTAAAGATGAGTTTCCTCAAATTGCTGCGACCGAAAAACAAGATAGTTTGACGCCCCGATTTAGTTATTTTAAGGGAAGTATTTCAGATGACTATGGGTTTTCTAAGCTTACATTTAACTTTCGTAAATATCACCAAGACTCGAGCGAAAAAAGGAGTGAATTTACCACTTTGCCTATTGATTTTACCTCAGGATTCAACCAATCCCTATTTTATCATGTTTGGAATCAGAAAGACTTGGACCTTCAGCTCGGAGAGGTCGCAGAATACTATTTTGAAGTATGGGATAACGATGGAGTAAATGGAGCAAAATCTACTAAATCTATCGTTCAAAAAATGGAAGCTCCTAATGCAGAAGAATTTGATAAGAAACAAGAGGAGCGAAGTGAATCAATCAAGGATGAGCTAGAAAAAAACATTGAAAAATCACAGAAAATTCAAGAGCAATTAAAACAATTGAGCGAATCTATTTTGGACAAAAAAGAAGCTGACTGGCAAGATAAAAAACGGATGAAAGAGTTGATTCAACAACAAAAAGAATTGAACTCAAAGAATAAGAGTTTGCTGAATGAAACGAAGAAAAAAAACGAAGAAAAAAATCAGTTTGACCAATCGAATGAAAAGTCTAAGGAGCGGCAAGAAAAGCTTGAAAAATTAATGGAAGACCTCAATAGCGAAGAAATGGAAAAGCTATACGAGCAACTAGAAAAAATGATGGAGAAGCTCGATAAGAAAAAGCTTCAGCAGTCTTTAGAAAAAATGGACTTAGAAAACACAGATTTGAAAAAGGAAATGGAAAGAACTCTGGAACTTTTTAAACAAATGGAAATGGATGAAAAGCTTGAAGAGTTTGCCAACAAAATGGAGGAACTGGCAAAAAAGCAAGAGGAATTGGCAAACAAAAAAGAGGATTCCAAGGAAGAGCAAGATAAGCTAAACGAGGAGTTCATAGAGGCGGAAGAACAACTGGATAAGATAAAAGAAAAGAATAACGAATTAGAGAATAAAAAAGAATTGGACGAGCTTGAGCAGGAGAAAGAGGAAATTAAGGAGGAAATGAAAGAAAGTTCTGAAAGTATTGAAAAGAATAAACAAGATAAGGCGAACGATAGCCAGAAAGATGCCTCTGAAAAAATGAAATCAGCGGCAGCAAAAGCCAAAGAGCAAATGTCTTCGAGTGCAGAAAGCTCTCAAGAAAACATAGAGGATTTGAGAGCTCTTCTCGAAAACTTACTTTCTCTTTCATTTGACCAAGAATCGGTATTATCAGAAATTAAAATAACGAACGTAAACGACCCAAAATATGTCGCTTTAGGCCAACAACAAGTAAAACTTAAAGCAGATGCCAAAATGATTGAAGACTCATTGGTGGCTTTGAGTAAACGCATCGAACAAATTCAGCCCATTGTGAATAANGAAATGAATCAAATCAATCAGGGGATTGCCAGTTCGCTGAGCTACATTGGTGAAAGAATGACCAGAAATGCTGCTCAGCAACAACAATATACGATGACAGCAGTTAATAATCTAGCTTTGCTACTGGACGAAGCAATGAAACAATTACAGAAGCAAGCTGCAGCCGAAAAGAAACCTGGAAGTGGGAGTTGCAACAATCCTGGGGGATCCAATCCAAAACCAGGCCTTATGCCAAGCCTAAAAGATGCCCAGGGTAAGGCGGGAGAAGCATTAAAAAAACTTAAAAAAGCAGGTGAAAAAGGAAAAGGAGAGGGGCGAGGCGAAAAAGGAAACAGCGAAGAGCTAGCTAAAATGGCTGCTGAGCAAGCAATGCTTCGAAAAGCTATTCAAGAATTGAGTCAGGAGCTCAATGGAGATGGAAGCGGAATGGGAAATGAATTGAAAAAAATTGAAAAAGCTCTGGAAAGTGTGGAAGAAGATATTGTGAATAACAACATCGACAAAGAGACAATCTCTCGACAAAGAGAAATTTTAACACGTCTTTTGAAATCGGAAAAAGCACTAATGGAAAGAGAAATGGACGAAAAAAGAGAATCGCAAAGTGTTAAAAAACAATTAATAAGTAACCCTGACGAGTTCTTACAGTATAAGAAACAAAAAGAGAAAGAAATTGAATTATTAAAAACGATACCTGGTTCTTTATCCCCATACTACAAGAACAGAGTAACGGATTATTTTAATCAATCGAAATAGACCATGGAAGAAACACTTATTAAAGAAACATTAATTCTGGATTCCAACCAAGACAGTATCAATAAAGTAAATGCTTTTGTAGATGAAATATTCGCTAAACACAGCGATAAATTAAAAGATTCTTACGGAAACATAATTATCGCACTAACTGAAGGAGTGAATAATGCCATTACACACGGAAACAAATTAGACAACTCAAAAAAAGTAACAGTTCACTTCGCACTGCTCTCCTTTGGAGTTTCTTTTACCATCACGGACGAAGGAACCGGTTTTGACTATACTCAGATACCTGATCCTACTGCCTCTGAAAACTTAGAGAAAATAAATGGCAGGGGAATCTTTCTGATGATTCAACTTGCAGACAAAATTGAATTTCGAGAAAATGGTAAAAAAATTGAATTGATTTTTAACTTTGCCTAATGCAGCACGACCTTATATCCTTCTTTTCTGAGTCAGTGGAATTTCAGCTAATCGATAAGACAAGGTATAGCCAGTGGATCTCAGAATTGATCAAACAACAAGGCAAAAACCTTGGTGAAATTAGTTACATCTTTTGTTCAGACGACTATTTGCATAAACTTAATTTAGCACATTTAAATCACGACACTCTCACCGATATTATCACATTTGACTACACCCATGCTGGAATAATCTCTGGAGATTTATTTATTAGCGTGGATAGGGTAAAAGAAAACGCAGCTAGTTTTCAGGTCGATTTTTTATTAGAAATGAAACGTGTTATGGCCCATGGAGTTCTTCACCTAATTGGGTTCAACGACAAAACTACCGCAGAAAAAAAAGTGATGAGAAAAGAAGAAGACAAGGCAATTTCACTATTTTCAAACGAGCATGACATCTAACAACTCTACTTGTTACTATTCCAATTCATTATTCTCTATCTTTGTAAAAAATCGATACCATGCATCCAAAATACGACTTAATTGTAGTAGGTGGCGGTCATGCAGGCTGCGAAGCTGCTGCCGCTGCTGCTAATTTAGGCTCAAGCGTTCTTTTAGTGACCATGAACATGGAAACCATTGCACAAATGTCCTGTAATCCCGCTATGGGAGGAATCGCTAAAGGCCAGATAATCAGGGAAATAGACGCGCTAGGCGGCTATTCAGGAATCATTACAGACCAAACCGCAATTCAATTTAAATTATTAAACAAATCCAAAGGTCCTGCCATGTGGAGTCCTCGAGCACAAAGTGACCGGAAGCGGTTTGCCGAGGCTTGGCGCATGGCGCTAGAACATACGCCAAATGTAGATTTTTGGCAAGATACGGTTACCGACTTAATTATTAATGAAGGAAAAATAGAAGGAGTAATAACAGGAATGGGCATTGAAATTTACTCTCATTCTGTTGTTGTTACTGCAGGAACTTTCTTGAACGGAACTATTCACCTTGGCGAAAAGCAATTTGGAGGAGGAAGAGCAGGGGAGAAAGCTTCCACTGGCATAACAGAGCGACTTATCCAAGCAGGATTTGAAGCTGGAAGAATGAAGACAGGAACTCCACCAAGAGTGGACGGCAGAAGCTTAGATTATTCCAAAATGGAGGAACAACCAGGCGATAACAACCCGGGCAAATTTTCTTTCTCTACTTCGACCCAACCTCTCAAAAAACAAAGAAGTTGTCACATCACGTACACCAATCCTGCTGTTCATGATGTATTAAGAAAGGGGTTCGAAAAATCTCCGTTGTTCAATGGACGAATAATTGGATCAGGGCCACGATACTGCCCTTCCATTGAAGACAAACTGGATAGGTTTGCGGAGCGCACAAGACACCAAATCTTTGTAGAGCCGGAAGGTTGGGACACCTGCGAAGTGTACGTAAACGGATTCTCTAGTTCGCTTCCTGAGGATGTTCAATTTAATGCCTTAAAATTGATTCCGGGATTTGAAAACGCGAAAATGTTCAGGCCAGGATACGCCATTGAGTACGACTATTTTCCGCCTACACAATTAACCTATACACTCGAAACAAAGCTCGTTGAAAACCTCTATTTTGCGGGACAAATAAATGGAACAACTGGTTATGAAGAAGCTGCCTGCCAAGGACTCGTTGCAGGAATTAATTCTCATCAGAAAAGATATGGTAAAGAAGAGTTTATTTTGACTCGAGCAGAATCCTACATCGGTGTATTGATTGATGACCTGATAACAAAAGGAACTGAAGAACCATACAGAATGTTTACGTCACGAGCTGAGTATAGATTACTTTTAAGACAAGACAATGCCGATATTCGATTAACTCCGAGGGGGCACGCAATTGGGTTAGCCTCGGACGAAAGAATGAAGAGNGTAGAGGAAAAAATTAAAGAAACAGAAGGTTTAATTCAACTGCTAAAAGATACGAGNGTNGATTTTGAAGCGCTCAATCCTATATTGGAAAGCAAAAAAAGNGCAACAATTTCTCAAAAAATGAAGTTCGACAAAATCGTTTCTCGTCCGAATATTTCTCTCAAGGAAATTCTTGGAACTTCGCCTACTCTTGTTTCTAAAATTACATCATTAGATTCATTGACTGAAGAAGTGCTTGAACAAGCCGAGGTGCAAATCAAATACAACGGCTACATTTCCAAAGAGCAAAATGTGGCAGACAAAATAATTAGACTTGAAGGAACGAAGATTCCAGCTGATATGGACTACACCAAGCTTAGCTCTCTATCAAATGAGAGCAAAGAAAAGCTGAGCTCAATTCAGCCTAAAACTATCGGACAAGCTTCTCGAATTTCAGGAATAAAACCAACAGACATTAATATATTACTTATCTACCTGGGAAGATAATCACAAACGTTCCACGTGGAACTAAAATTAAAACCCCGATCAGACTGTTCCACGTGGAGGTAGAGAGCTTTACACACCCCAATGTTTCACGTGAAACATTGGGGTGTTTGTTAAAAACAACAACTTCAAGCTGTTAATTGTCTGTATATCAATTATTTAAATAAACATTACCTCGTCCGCACAATCGTCTCATCTAATAAAAGAACTCAGTTTTTTTGATGTCTTGTATGTGTGCAAGCTTAAAACTCTTTTAAATCGTCTAAAAACAATATTTCCTGTGTTCTGCCTTTGAACTCTGCCTCTATGTTGTATATTTTTCAGTTTGCCTACAAAAATAATGGTGCTTTTTAAAAACTTAATCGTAAATTAGTCACAACTAACAAAAACACAAAACTTATGAAACAACTTATTGCAATTACAACTATTTTATTTTTAACCTTAACTCTATCCAGTTTTAACAAAATTTTTGTCGCTGACGAAGGTGATGCTATAATCGGACTGTGGGAACCGAGTAGCGGAAAAGCAAGAGTGAAAATTAGTAAGATTGGAAATAAATATTTTGGAAAGATTGTTTGGCTAAGAGAGCCAATTGATTCCAAAACCAATAAACCAAAGACCGACAAAAACAATCCTGATGAATCTTTGAGAAGTGTTCCGTTAAGAGGATTCAGAATGCTAAAAGATTTTGTTTATTCTGGTGAAAATGAATGGACAGGAGGCACTATTTACGATCCTGAAAGCGGAAGTACTTACAGTTCTACTATTAACAAAGATGGAGAGGTGCTTAACATTAGAGGGTATGTTGGGATAAAAGCATTGGGAAGAACAGATACTTGGAAAAGAATTAAACTAAAGAAAAAGAAATAATTCCTATGAACTACTTTACCTATAAAACTATTCTCGTTGGTTTCTTTCTACTTCCTGTAATTGGATTTGGACAAACCGATACCACCTACCAAGAAGAGGAAGAAGATTACAGCATGTATGATGATGTGGAGGATGTCGGAAACATTGTAACGTATTGCAGTCCTAAAATCTTTGATTTGAGCCCAAACAGGTTTGTTTCATTGGGTTACGACCTGAACAGCGGAGGTGATTTCACAAGCTCTGCTGAAGGAAGGTTTGCTCCCGATTCTGCTGTATCCGGCAGCCAAACGTCTGGTTTGGTCTACCACGGATTGAGATTAAATGCAAACATTCCGGTGATATCGCTTTCAAAGTTTGTTTGGCAGCTCGGAGGAGGGATTAATCAATCTAGAATTAATATTAACGATCAGGTTGGTACAAATCCTAGTCACAATTTATTGTCTGACGCCATTTCGAAAAACCTCACGAGTATTAATTTGAATACCACTTTATTCAAACCGTTGAATGAAAATAGTTTCTTGATTCTACAATTGCTGGCGGAGATGAACGGAAACTATGATTTCAAGTCTAACAAAACAACGCCTAATTTAAGAAACAATAAATATTCGGGTACCTTGATTTGGGGGAAGAGACCACACGACAGGCTGCAATGGGGGCTTGGGCTTTCTAGAACTTACCGTGCTGGCGAGCTTAATTATATTCCAGTTGTAATGTACAACTATACCTCAGAAAACAGAAAATGGGGTACGGAAATTTTATTCCCAGCAAAAGCTCATTACCGAAGAAAATTTAATCCACGTAATATATTGCTGGCGGGGTACGAACTAGAAGGAACATCATATCGTTTATATGACACACAACAATTAAACGCTCAAAGACTAAAATCTCAAGGACTAGAATTGAGAAGAAGTGAGATTCGCGCGCGACTCGACTACCAAAGGCAGCTTGTTGGCTTTCTCTGGGTAGGAATTCAGGCCGGAGTTATTGTGAACTACAATTTCAATGTAGATGAATTAGCTTCTCGAGATAATCAAGATTTTTACAGAGGATTTTTCGGAGACCAACCGTTTGTTTTCAGTAACTCGATGAGTCCAATGCCTTATATCAATCTTACACTAAACTTAGTAAGTTTGTAAAGCATGGTGTATTTAAAATAACAAAGGCGTAATGAAGTTCATTACGCCTTTTTTTGTGACCCCGACAGGATTCAAACCTGTAACCCTCAGAGCCGAAATCTGATGCGCTATTCAGTTGCGCCACGGAGCCTTGTTTTTCTGTTGTGCAGAATAACAAACAAAAATAGCAATACTATTGCAACCACAAACCCTATTAGGATATATTTATTTTCTTTCTCTGACGATATTTGCCTTTCGTTTTTAAANCCTGGAGAGCCTACCTCTGAATCAATCCANCCCTTACGAATCACTGAGGATACTTTCTCAATTATTTCTTTCTTATNAAACAACTTTTTCGATAAGGCTAATTCCTCTACCAACTCTTCCTTATCCGAATATAACCTCAGCACTGTGGATGATTTAATATTAAACAAACCTTCGTTTAGCTCATCTGCCGGGTTTTTGCTGTAAAANACTACAAATCCCTTTGGTTTTATTATNACNCCCTCAGACACTATATAATGCTCGTTTTTTTCGTTTACTATGTGCCAACCACTCAAGTCAATTTCGATNCCTGATGTGTTNACTAATTCCACATAATTCCTATAAATCGAATCATTCTTGCACACTTCATTAAATCGTATTGTATCAGAAAAAATACTTCTCTTATTCTTTGCAAAAACAGGTGTGACATTTCGGTCCTCGTCTAGGGAAAAAGTATAGCCGGGTTCCTGATTGTTCGTGTCGGATTTCCAATGACCAAAATGATATCCAAAACTAGGTTTGGCATACGCTTCGTAGGTTATGTTGGAGAAAAAAACACCGCTCCATTTATTCGAATAAAGCAGTCCATTCAAAACTAAACTTCCGTTTTTTACACTATCAATACTTAATCTATACACGCTATCTATTTCAAAAAATTCTCTGATATAGTTTCTTAAATAGGTTGGTCTCTTTGCCCCAAATTCTGTCATGGCAGCCACATTTTTATTCCAAATATTAACAGAACGTCTCCACCTCTTATAATGCATTGGAATCTCGGGTGCCAATGATTTTTCAAATCTTTCAATTTGCTGTGTCACATTTTTTTCACTCAATTGCCAATTCAAATAGTTTGTCACTTTTCTCATATAGGTTTGCTTAACCCCTTCGTTCTCCATTAATTTTCTGATAATGACAGTTGACCAAGCTGGGTAGGGCCATTTTCTTGTGCTTTTAATAAAGTAATCTTCTATTGTATTACTCTCATAACTATCTCTTGAGCTTAGTCCAAAACCAAAATCTGTATCAAATAATATCCAGCGCCACTTGCTTCCCTTCCTTCTTGAGCGCCAATACCGAATATTTCCACCGGCATCAATGTTATTAAAATAAACTTGAGCAATGTTATAATCTAGGTAGTTGTCGATATCCATGAGTTTACCAAGGGAATCTATGTTTTTATTTTTCGAAAAATCAGTTCTTTCGATAAATCGAATAAGTGATTTGTAATTCATTCTACCAAACTCTTGCACATCGCCTCTATGCTTTAAGATTGCAACACTATCTTTATCTACCTCGAAATGTTGTTGTAAATAATGTTCGTTTAGTTTTTCTCTCAAATGATAAATTCCCCAATATTCCCCATTCAAATAGACCACGCAGGAGCGATATGCTTGAGTTTCTATATTCAAATCTCTTACTAAACTTGTCATAAAAACATCCCTAAAATGACTGCTACAAAAATCTGAACCCGAGTTTCTTAAAATCAAAGATTTGTACTTTTTAAATTCCAAATTATCGAAGACTTTTGCCTTTATCTTCTTTTTACCGTACTTGCTTTTAGCATGAATAGAAAAAGATTTTTGAGGCAACATGGCGCTATACTGACCAAAAATTCGCACTCCTACCTGCTGATTAAACTCCGAATCAAAATCAGCTCCTAATAATTCAATGTTGGCTACTCTTTCCCAGTTTTTGTGAAAGTTAGCTCCACGGTATGGCGAGACGGGTTTTGCTCCCGGACCTTTTACATACATTCCCGAAATAGTATCAAACAAATCTCCTGGCCTCATGGTAAGAAAAACCACTGGCAAGGAATGTTTGGTAAATAAATAATTGCGCGTAATGTCCCTTTTATCGCCCTCCATTCTTACTCTCACAGTTTGAGTAGACCGTATAACCAAACTATCTAAAAATAAAGTGCTGGGATTGTTTCCATCTGTTGAATAATATATTTTCTTATCTCTAGGCCCGGTAATTACGAGTGAAATTGGCGAACTATAATAACCTGAGTTATGCGAAAAAACAATACTATCTAATTGCGAAAAACTCGCATTTGCAATCAGTAAAAAAAAGACTAAAATTACTTTCATTGTTCAGCGGAATAAATCAATATATTTCTGAATTTACCAATTTCATTTTTCATGTACGGCAGATAGTCAGAAAAATCCTCCTTTTTATACTCACTTACAAACAAATACTGTGCTCCGAATGATTTCGCTAATTCCCATTGATTTTCATATTCGTGAACATTGCAGTAATTCGTAAAACCTATTTGATCCATGTTGTACAAGGAAATATTGATACTTACATCACCCAATACCATCACAACATCTTCCCTTTTTATTCCTATGGATCGTAAATAAGGCGTTATGTCTTCGTATGCCTGTTGATTTTTTTTATACTCGAATTGATACCAACCAAAAACATCCTTGTCGTGCTGAGAAATATAATCGTATCCCGCAAAAGCAATAGGATCGGTTGTGTTGTAACGATGACGCACATGAACAGAACCAATAAAAACTAAATATAGCAGCACTCCTACCAACGAGTAATTACACCAACGCTTATCAAATAGGTTGGTGTTTTGATATAGGAAAAGAAAGAAAGTGAACCAAGTTACTAAATAGAATATTAAGCTATTTATTAGGTAGTAATCATGGATATCAAACACTTGATAAAAGAGTAAAAAGAAAAAACTTACACCTAGAAAAAGTAAAATATTTAACGAAATAACAAAGGAGTTTATTCTTTTCATATTCCACACATTAGCGATGAATAAAATCCCTGTAGTGATGTGAATTCCAGAATTAAATATTCTGGGAGCCTGAACAGAAATAAATTGAGAAAAAGTTTCGGTAATTCTTTGACCGCTTAACTCCCAAATAGGCAAAATTCCTTTGAGAAAAACATAAGAATTGCCATTAGATTCACTGTATTGAATAGCATAAATGTACCAACTAGCTATGCATAATAATGGGATAAGAAAATAAAGGAAATGAATTGGTTTAAAAAGCCGTACTTCCTTAAACTTAATAAACCCGAACAACTCAAAACCTGCAATTCCGGCTAAAGCAAACAAACTGAATAAAGAGGAAATTTTAATAAGACCAGCCAATAAAAAAAATACAATCACCAAAAACAGGTGCTTGTTAGTGTGAGAATTGTAAAATTTATAAAACCAATACCAACCTATAAATACAATATTGAGAGCAGTAGCATCTGCTAAAAAATTATTGGTGTAATAAATATAAATGGGAGAAGTAAAGAGCAGAAATGATAAAAATAAAGCGGGAAAAAGCCGAGTAAATAGTGCATAAAATAACTTGAATAAATAGAATAGTCCGAGAAAGGAAATTACAACATTTATCAGACGAAATATCCACTCTTTCTGTCCTGTGATTTTCCAAATATTACCCACCAAATAATACAGAATAGGAAATTCGCTGGCTACCCCTCGCAATCCTGTTTCATCGCTCATGTGATGAATTTTAGGTTGATGAAAAGCTAAATTTTCTTTGTAATAATTTTGAGTAATCGATAAGCAATCAGCCTGCCTCCATTGATGAATGGAGCCATTTTTTTTTGTTAAAATTGCAGGGTAATTGTAACAAATAGCCATTCCTAAAAAAGAAATAATAAATATGATTATTTCCTTTTTCACGCTTAATCATTCAGTTTTAGTCGAGTTGGCTTATTGGCCAATTCCCAAGCTGTGTAAAATACAAGTTGTGTGATTGTTTCTACCTTATCGAATAAAATTTTATCTACCTCATCGCTTGCTTTGTGATAATCTTCATGAACTCCACTGAAATAAAATATTACCGGAATGCCATTTTTTGCAAAATTATAATGATCACTTCTGTAATAAAATCTATTAGGATCATTCTCATTATTAAAGGTATAATCTAACTCTAGTTTCGTATATTTCTTATTAGTAGCTTCGTTTATTAGGTGTAATTCCTTGCTTATTTTATCAGCACCAATTACATACACATATTCCTTTTCGGTATGGTGCTCATCTAACCTACCAATCATATCTATATTCAAATTAGCAACCGTTTTTTCGAGAGGAAAAATAGGATTTTCAGTATAATATCTTGAACCCAACAAACCTTTTTCTTCTCCCGAAACAGGCATAATCACGATACTTCTTTTTGGCCCATTTCCTTCGTTTTTTGCTTTCTGAAAAGCCTGAGCTATTTCCAGTAAAGCCACAGTTCCGGTTCCGTCATCATCTGCACCATTATACACTTCGCCATTTTGTATTCCTAAATGATCATAATGAGCTGTAAGAATAATATACTCATGCTTGAGTTCTGGGTCACTTCCTTCTATCAACCCAACTACATTGGAAGATTCAATTCTCTCCATGCTTTTTGTGTACATAAACTGAATTGTTTCATATTGTGGATGACGAATCAAAAAAGTTGAATCAGGTTTTTCTATTAAATAAATCTCGTTTAATAATTCGTCTGATAAAAAATAGAAAGGAATAAATTGATTTTTTTTATTCACTATATCTGTTGCTAATCTCATGGAAGATTTAGTTAAATAATGGTGATCCTTTTCTAAATTCTCTTGGTAGTTAGCACTAGAAAAAAACACTTGTTTAGCGCCTCTACTTTCCGCAAATCTCACCTTCTTTCTCCAATCCCATTGTTTAAATTCGGAAGGAGATTCTAATTTAATTACCACTATTTTCCCTTCCACTTCCAGACTTTTATAATCATCTCTTTCTCCTTCTACAATTCCGTATTCTACCGACACTAAATTGGATACCTCTGTATCAAACGCCTCAAATTTTGCCATGGTTGCATAGAAATAAAATTCCTTCGCATACCGGAAATCTTTATTATGAAACAAAAAATTAGCTTGCGGTTTATTGGTTTCTAATAAAGGAAAATATTGAAAGTTACCCCCATTATTTCCTGGAGTAACTCCATAACTATCGAGTTCTTTTCTTAAATATTCAGCCGTCATTCTTTGGCCTTTTTTCCCAGTTTCTCTTCCTTCGTATTCATCAGATGCAATTACTTCTAGGTGTGTTTTTAGTTCTTGCTGAGTAATCGTAGAGGCATATTGTTGAGAAAATTTATTTTTGCTAACCTTATACTTTGGTTTTAACAAAGAACAGGAAGTGAGTAGGATTATACCTAAAAGATATATAAGTTGTTTCATAATTCGAATCTTCATTATATTTTATTTACTCTTCTCTCATGTCTTCCACCTTCAAAATCAGTATCAATGTAAGTGGATACAATTTCTAATGCTAATTCCTCGGAAATAAACCTGGCCGGAATAGATAATACATTTGCATCGTTATGTTGTCTGGCAAGTTCGCAAATCTCTTTTGTCCAACACAAGGCTGCTCTCACATTCTTGTATTTATTTACAGTCATGTTTATTCCATTTCCACTTCCACAGATGGTAATTCCTCGATCAAACTCAGCCTTATCAACAGATTCTCCTACTTTGTGACCAAAATCTGGATAATCTACACTTTCTTCAGAAAAGGGTCCAAAATCTTGAAAACCGATGTTTCTTTCTCTTAAAACTTCCTTAATTTTCTCTTTTAATTCGTAACCAGCATGATCGGATCCTAACGCAATTCTCATAGTAATGATTTGTTTTTTAGTTTGTTATATACCTTCTTAACATAGAATTTACACTTATTAACAACAATTTATTATAGGTTTGTAAATACTTAATTTATAATTAGTTGTAATCTTCACTTATAAACATCAAAATCGTGTATAAGAAAAAATAGTATTAATAGCTTCTCATAAAAGTAATGGGATAAATTCAAATAATATTACAAGACGAACAAATTATCTAAAAACCTAATTTATTTACTTTCTATTTATTCCCATTTTATCAATAGATAAAGATAGAGTAAATTCTAAAATTTAATTAACAAATGAGTGTGTTAAAACCAAACTCACTCCTTTCAATATTAGTTAATTAATTTCGTTATCGAATAAGTATTAACATTCTGTAATTAAATTAATTAAGTAATATATAAAGAGGTAAAATTACAGGGTGTGTGAATTGTTTATAAGTTTTAATAAGTGAAAAATCCTACAATCTCTCTCGATTTTTGTACACAGAATTAACACCTATAATAATAATAACATAGTAAGTTTAAAAACTATTTATTTATAATGAATAGAGAATAAGGTGAAAGATGAAAAGAAATTAAATTGAGGATTTTAATTTATCTTTGGGTAATCGAAATCAATGAAAATAAACACAGAAAATATCAAACTCTCGCTGGCGGCCATTTTTTTTCCGCTCGTTTTTTTTTCTCAGGAAACAAACCCTAATGGATTTAATATTTTTTATTTCGAAAATGGAAATATAGCAAGCAAAGGTTTTTTGAAAGACGGAAAACCCAATGGGTATTGGTTTAATTATAACCTAAACGGATCGATGAAATCTGAGGGAAATAGAAAAAACTTTTTATTGGATGGTATTTGGAAATTTTATTCGAATCAATACATCAAAGAGATTGTAAATTACGAAAAAAATAAAAAACATGGCTTATTTATTCAATTTGGTGATTCGGGAATTTTAGTATCCACTTCTACTTACCGAAAAGATACGCTCCAGGGAGAAAAATTAGTGTTTTACCCAACTAGGGAACTTCATTTTAGGTACAATTATTTAGATGGAAACTATCATGGAAGTGCTTATGAATACAGACAAGATTCCACGATTATATCAATATTCGAATACAACAAAGGAAAGTTAGTAAGAAGAGAAAAGATTAACAGATTTAATGCAGAAGGAGAAAAAGAAGGAGTTTGGAAAATATTTACCGACAAAGGAATATTAAGAGAGGAAGGCGAGTACAAGAATGGCCAAAAGAATGGCTTATTTAAGCTGTATAAATACAACGGAGAATTGGATGAGCTGCAGCGATTTAATCAAGGAGAGATTTTATTAGCAGAAGAAGATTTACAATTCGTACAATTTCATAAAGAGTATTATCCTACNGGCGAACTTCATTTTACGATTGCCAAAAATGATTTTGATCAGAGGCAAGGAATAACNCAAGAATACGACAAAAAAGGCAATATTTTGGTAACCAAAATATTCAGAAAAGATACATTAATTGCNGAGGGAATAATAGATAAAAAAGGATTGAAGCAAGGCAAATGGAAATTTTATAACAAAGAAAAAAGTGTAATTGCTAATGGAAAATACAAAGACGATTACCAAGTAGATGAATGGTTTTACTATTATCCAACAGGAAAAATTGAGCAAAAAGGAAAATTCAGAAAAGGAGAATTGAACGGGAAATGGGTTTGGTATTATCCGTTGGGGATGGTTCACCGAGAAGAATATTACCGAAGAGGCAAAGAAAATGGGGAGTTTATCGAATACGATGAGGAAGGAAAAATAATAACAAAAGGAGAATACATCAACGGATTGAAAGATGGATCTTGGTTTTATGAAGTGGGAGATCACACCGAGAAAGGTAAATTTGTGGAAGGAGAAAAAGAAGGAGAATGGACTTATTTTTATATGACGGATCAATTGTACTTTAAAGGAAACTACAAAAACGGAAAACCGATTAATAAGCATGTTTATTACCATGTGAATGGAAATAAAAAATGGATAGGAAATTATTCTCTAGGTAAAAAAGAGGGGAAATGGGTTCGGTATAATGAGAAAGGTGAAATATTAGTTACTTACAATTTTAGGAATGACGTGTTAATAAAAACGGATGGAAAAAAAATAAAACCAGCTTTTGAAGAAGAACTAAACAGAGAATGAAAACAACGGCTAAAATAATTATCATACTTTCTATTTCGGTATTAGTTGGGCTTATTTTTACGCAATTCTTTATTGTAAAAAATTCCCTGGAAATTGAGCATGAGAATAGAGAAATAGTCGAAGAAATTAAACAGTTGGAATACAAAAATTTCCACACTGAAGTGACTCTTGCTTTAACCAAGGTGAGAGATAAATTAATTTCGATCAATAAAGAAAAATCAAATATTTACCTGGATCCAGTAAAACAGATTCAACCGAATTATTTTGTGGTGAGTTTTTACGACACGATTCCAAAGGATTTTTTAAAACAATTGATAGAGGAGGAGTTTTCTACTTTTTATATCGATAATTCTTACCAAATTGGAATTTACGATTGCTTTACAGATTCTATTATTTTCGATCAATTTACTACAGAAAACAAACAAAAATTCCCATTAAAATGGGAACACGATGGGTATTACTTTGGTGTTTATTTTTCTGATTTACAGAAAGCAGAAACAGAAAAAAAATCTTCTTTGCCTTACATGCTCATGTTGGCTACATTCGTAATTGTGATTGCCAGTTTATTTACATTTTATTTGGCAATCGGGATTTTAAAACAAAAGAAAATTTCTAAAATCACGTATGATTTTATTAATAATATGACCCACGAATTAAAAACACCTATTTCCACAATTTCATTATCAACAGATGTTTTGTTAAATTCGGAAGAAACCAATAAAAATGAGCGACTCAATAGGTATTTATCTATTATTAAAACGGAGAACAAACGACTCGAAAACCAAGTAGAAAGGGTGCTTCAAATTGCCAAATTAGATAAGGATGTAATCAAATTAAGGTTCGAGAGAATTGATATTCATGAAGTAATTGAAACCTGCATCAACACCTTTGGTGTGCCTATTCAAGACAGAAGCGGAATCATTATTTCGCATCTTAACGCATCAAACATGTATATCGAAGGAGATATTATTCACATAACTAATATTATTTATAACTTGTTTGATAATGCAAACAAGTACTCTCCCAAGAAACCAAGAATTATGGTATCAACTGAGGATTTGGGCGGAAAATTGGAAGTAAAAATAACAGACAACGGAATTGGAATAAAAAAAGAGGAGAGTAAAGAAATATTTGAGAAGTTTTACCGAGTTTCTACTGGAGACGTGCATAATGTAAAAGGTTTTGGTTTAGGACTTTATTATGTAAAACAAATGATGGAAAAACATGGTGGAGAAATTGAAATTGAGAGCAAAATAGGAGAAGGAAGCACATTTATTTTAACCTTTCCGGCATCAAAAAATTAGAATAAAAAATGGAAAAAAGAAACATATTATTAGTCGAGGATGATTTTAATTTAGGAATCGTGGTTCAAGATTTTTTATCGCTGGAAGGATATACAGTACATTTGTGCAGAGATGGAAAAGAGGGGCTTCAAAAGTTTAATAAAAACAACTACGATGTATGCCTACTGGATGTAATGTTGCCCGAAAAAGATGGGTACGAAATTGCAGAAGATATAAGAAAAGTAGACAAGGAGATTCCTATTATTTTCTTAACAGCTAAATCAAATCCAGAAGACAAAGTAAAAGGATTCAAAGCAGGTGGAGACGATTACATCACGAAACCCTTTAATAGAGAAGAGTTTTTGTTGCGCATAAAAGCAATTTTGCGAAGAGCAAACAACGAAATGGATGAGGATGAAAACGAGGGAATAATTTCTTTAGGGAGTTATGAATTAGATTTTCAGAATTTGAGACTTATCCATAAAGAGGAAGATAAAAAACTGACAAAACGAGAAACGGCAATTTTAAAACTACTTTCTGAAAACAGAAATAAAGTAATTGAAAGAAGCCTAGTCCTTAATCTTATCTGGGGAGATGACAATTATTTTAATGGAAGAAGTCTGGATGTATTTATCACCAAACTCAGAAAATACTTAAAGCATGACGAAGGAATTCAAATAAACAACATTCATGGAGTAGGGTTTAAGTTAGAATTAAATGAAAAATAAAATATATTTGTAAAAAATTTAAAAACAAGAATACACATGTCAATATCAGATGCATTTCAAGGAGGACAACAAATAAGAAACCACTCACACCTGGAAAACTTGGTTGAGGTAGCTCTCACAGACGGACAAATAGTAGCAGAGGAAAGAGAATTATTAGAAAAATTCGCTAAAAGACTAAGCGTTTCGAATGATGAATTAGATTCTATCATCGAAAACATAGGGAAACACCCAATTAACCCACCAACTAACAAAGAAGACAGATACAAAAGATTCTACAGATTAATTCAGATGATGTTGGCTGACGGTATAATTGGAGAAAAACAAGATAAATTAATTCACAGATTTGCGATTGGGTTAGGATATTCAGAAGAAAGAACAGAAGAAATTTATTCTCAAACGATTGAGTGTATTAAGAACGAGATGGATTTTGAAGACGCTTTTGAGAAAATAGCTCACTAAAAAGATACCTACTAAGCATAAAAAAAGGGCGGAAACATCAGTTTCTGCCCTTTTTTGGTTTTATACTTTTTTGGTTAAAAAGTAACGTCCATTTCTAGTTGTTGGTTTTCTCTCAAAACCACTACTTTGTGCGTACTTTCTTTTTCAAATTTACTCAGGCAGTTCATGTAATCTTTCATAGATTTCACCTCAAATTCACCCATTTTTACAACAATATCTCCTTTAATTATTCCTGCTTTGGATGCTGGTCGGTCTTCTTTTACTCCATCAATCCTCATTCCGTTTCCATCAAAAAGATAATCAGGAATTACTCCCAAGGTTACTTTAAATGCTCTGGCTTTCTCCGATTTTTCTTTTGTTTTGGTAAAAGGAATGGAGTCATATGTATTCAAACTCATAACCACTTTTTCGATGTAATTGGCTACTTTTTCAATTCCTTCAAAATTGATAAACTCAGTATCGTCAGTTGGTTTGTGATAATCCTTGTGTTGACCAGTAAAGAAATGCAACACCGGTACATCTTCTAAATAAAAAGAAGTGTGATCAGATGGCCCAACTCCCGAAGAATCAAATTTTGATTGAAAACCAAACGTGTTACAAGAATCCAAAATAGGTTTAAACAAAGGAGAAGTTCCTATTCCATAAATCGCCAATCTATTATTGGTATCCAATCTTCCTACCATATCCATATTTATCATGTAAGCCATTTCGGTGGTTGGAACCGTGGCATTTTTCACAAAATAATTCGAGCCCCAAAGCCCCTTTTCCTCACCTGTAAACGCTATGAANAAAACATTCGTATTCAGTTTTTTTCCTTTCAATTTTTTGGCTAATCCGAGCATAGCAGAAACCCCACTNGCATTGTCATCTGCCCCGTTNTGAATTTGTCCTGCGCTATCGGCCAAAGAACCCTCTTCTCCATAACCTAAATGATCGTAATGAGCTCCAATTACAATTGTTTTTTCGGCTCCATTATCAATAAATCCTAGTACATTTCGCCCTTCAATTGTTTCGCCTGTTCCGGCAGTATCATGAGGATGAGCTTTCATGTTTCGGGTAAATAATTGAAAATAACTGTCGTCATTTCCTTTTGGGGCCAACCCATTTTCTTTCATTCTTTTAGCAATGTAATCAGCCGCAATTAATTCCCCTTTTGTGCCAACCTCCCTACCTTCGAGCGAATCGTGAGCTAGGTAAGTTACATCTGCTGTATAGTCAGCAATAAGTGAAATCGATTTATTTTCCTGATTTTGTGTGCCGCAAGCAAATAACAAGAGGCAAGCGAATGAAGTAATTGTAAATTTCATTGTATTTTAATTTGTAGGATTTAAAAAAAGAGCTAAAACTCTTTCGTGAGCAAAGATACAATTTCCTCTTTATCCTTTTTTATGATATTCGTTATGTTTTGATTCAATGAGAACCCTTATTTTTGACCAAAATATTATCACAATGAAAAAACAGTTANCACTTTTATTTATCCCATTAGCAATGAGCTGTGGAGGCAACAAAGAAAAAGGAGATTCCTACTCTGGAGAAACGGAGAAATGGGAAGAACCAAAAGAAGAAGTTCATTTGGCAAACATTAAGCAACTGACATTTGGTGGAGACAATGCCGAAGCATATTGGAGTTTTGATAATAAAAGTCTTGTTTTTCAGGCAAAAAACCCAAAATGGGGAGCAGAGTGCGATCAAATATACGTAATGCCAATTGGCCAAGACTTGAGTGACGGAACCATTCCGCAATTGGTTAGCACAGGATTGGGCAGAACGACTTGTAGCTACTTCATGCCTGGAGACTCTACGATTATTTTTGCCTCCACCCATTTAGCAGATTCGGCTTGTCCGCCAGAACCACCAAGAGGAGACAAATACGTGTGGCCAATCTACAGCAGTTTCGATATTTTTGTAGCAGATTTAGAAGGAAACCAGAAAAAACAACTCACGTTTAGAGACGGATACGATGCAGAAGCTACTATTTCGCCCAAGGGAGACTTAATTGTTTTTACTTCTGATCGTTCAGGAGACTTGGAATTGTACACCATGAATATTGACGGAACCGACATCAAACAGGTAACAACCGAATTGGGTTATGATGGCGGAGCTTTCTTTTCGCCAGACGGCACAAAATTAATTTTCAGAGCCTCTCGTCCAAGAACAGAATTAGAGAAAAAAGAATACAAAGAGTTGTTGACAAAAGGATTGGTTCAACCTACCGCTATGGAATTATTTGTGTGTAATGTGGACGGAAGTGACATGCAACAAATTACCAATTTAGGAGGGGCAAACTGGGCACCATTTTTCCACCCTTCAGGAGAAAAAGTTATTTTTAGTTCCAACCACAAAACAAAGTCTTTCCCTTTCAATTTGTTTATGATAAATCTAGACGGTTCAGGATTGGAGCAAATTACTTACGACAAAGCGTTCGATTCTTTCCCCATGTTTTCCCCAGATGGAAAAAAATTGGTGTTTTCATCAAACAGAGACAATGGAGGAACCAGAGAAACCAACATGTTTTATGCGGATTGGGTTGAGTAAGTCTCGATACAATTAAACAACTTTAATAAGTCCTTAGTTCTTTCTGAGCTAAGGATTTTTTTATCCTTCCTGATCTAAANGGAAGGAGCATTCTTCTATTAAGAAAATTTTCCTACAAAACTCAAAAGAATCATTCACAGTGTTATATTCATTGAAAAAGATTTTATCCCTGAGGCTTGAATAACAGCGGAAAAAAGAAGGCAAGTGAAGAGGAAATGAACAACTAACCATTCACAAGTTCCTCAATTTTTTTAAACCAACCCGTTAAATTATTCTCAAAAATACCTACATTTGTCCCGTAGCTAGACCACCAGAAAGTGAAAAAAGCTAAACAAAACAATGAAAAACAGCAAGTTAAGCCCGTATAAGGTAAAAAAAATTATCAAATACTTTTGTGCAGATGTAGATGCCACAAAAGCTAGCTTATTACTGGGTTTCAATAGAAAAACGATTAATAGATACTATTCTATTTTTAGAAAATGTATTTATACCCACCAAAGACAGAAACTGGAAAAAACAGCGAGTAGTTATTCACTATCAGTTGATTACGTAAACTCATTGTACAACTATTTTGTAACAGGAAAATTGCAAGGGGAGGAAGAAAAATTAGTTGTGGTGGTCGAAAACGGAGACAACCTTCATATTTACCAGCCTTATAATTTTATTGAACACTTTTCTGAAACCGTAAAAAAAGGAGTGCACAACATAGAGGAATCCTTACCTGATGTATTGAAAAAACACTACAAAGGAATAAAAAAGCATAAATACATCAAGTATATTTCCTTTAGTAATGAAGAAGGAAGCAGAACCAATCGGTTTTTGACTTACGTAAAAAACAGACTAAGCAAATTCAACGGAGTATCTAAATATTACACTTATCACTTGAAAGAATGCGAGTGGCGATGGCAGAAGTCTCAAGAACAAATGGAAGAGGAATTATGGCAACTTTTCAAAAACCATGACGGTAACACGCTATTGTTTAAACTAGAGAAAGATCCTGTAACAATTAAGTAAGCCTCAAAAGAAGGAAATTCTGCAAACAAACTAGTAATTGAATATTAAAAAAACATGAATGAAGCTCAACAGTCCCTGTTAGATTCCATTGGAAAAACGCCAATGATAAAGTTACAAGGCTTAAGCGAAATGTACGACACAAATGTGTATGCAAAGCTAGAAGGATTTAATCCCGGACATTCAGTAAAAGACAGAACCGTGCTCAATATGATTGAACACGCGGAAAAACAAGGAAAATTGAAAAAGGGAGTTTCTACACTGGTAGAAGCGACTTCGGGAAACACAGGATTTAGTTTGGCCATGATTTGTGCCATAAAGGATTATAAATGTGTGGTGTGTGTGAAGGATAAATCTTCTACAGAGAAAATCAACGCAATAAAAGCTCTTGGAGCCAAAGTTGTTTTGTGTCCTAGCAATGTAAAAGCAGACGACCCAAAGTCTTATTACAAGTCGGCTGAGAGGCTAAGCAAGCTCATCCCGGATGCTTTTTATATTAACCAAAATTTTAATTTAGATAATTTTGGTGCCCACTATCAAACTACGGGCCCAGAGATTTGGGAACAAACTCAAGGAAAAGTAACTCATTTCATCTCGTCTGCGAGCACGGGGGGAACCATTTCTGGTATTTCTAAGTATTTGAAAGAACAAAATGAAAACATTGATGTAACGGCTGTAGATAGCGAAGGTTCCGTACTCAAACATTATCACGAAACAGGAGAATACGATACTTCTTTGAAAAGAAAAACGATGTTGGAAGGAGTAGGAAAAGACATCATTCCGCCCAATGTATTGATGGACAATATCGATAGGTTCATCAAAATAGAAGACAAAGAAAGCGTAAAGAACATTTTGAAACTGGCCAGAACAGAAGGTATAATGGCTGGAGGATCATGTGGAGCAACTATTGAAGGATTGAAAGCAATAGCACCAGGTTTAAATCAAAATCACACAGTGGTTTTATTGTTTAGCGATCACGGGAGCAAGTATTTATCAAAATTTTATGATTTTGATTGGCAAAAAGAAAACGGATATTCCTCAGAAAAAGAGGACGAATTAACAACAGTAATCAACGAATTTTATTTTAATAACAACAACAAATAAGAAAGATGAAAGATTTATTTGACAAAATCGCCAAAGGAGGAGAACTAGGAAGATACCGATCTAAAACTGAAGGGTATTTTATGTTTCCTAAGTTAGAGGGAGAATTGGCTCCAAGAATGATGTTCAACGGAAAAGAAGTGTTGAACTGGAGTTTGAACAACTACCTAGGATTAGGAAACCACCCCGAAGTAAGAAAAACAGACGCAGATGCAGCAGCAGATTGGGGGCTTGCTTACCCAATGGGATCTCGTATGATGAGTGGAAACACAAAGTACCACGAACAATTGGAAAATGAATTGGCCGAATTTGTAAAGAAAGAAGCAGGATTGGTAGTTAATTTTGGATATCAGGCAATCGCATCTTGTGTGGATGCACTTGTTGATAGACACGATGTGATTGTGTACGATCAAGAGTCGCATGCTTGTATCATTGATGGAGTAAGAATGCATCAAGGAAAACGATACATGTTCAAACACAATGACATGGAAAGCTTAGAAAAAAACTTGAAGAGAGCTGAAAAATTAGCAAAGGAAACAGGAGGAGGAATTTTAGTGATTTCTGAGGGAGTATTTGGAATGAGAGGAGATCAAGGAAAGCTGAAGGAGATTATGGAGTTTAAGAAACAATATAATTTCAGAATTTTGGTAGATGATGCTCATGGATTTGGAGTACTAGGAAAAACAGGTTTTGGAACAGGAGAAGAGCAAGGAATCCAGGACGATATTGATGTATATTTTGCCACTTTTGCCAAATCAATGGCGGGTATTGGAGGATTTATTGCAGGAAACAGAGACATTGTTGATTTCTTGAAATACAACCTACGTTCTCAGGTTTATGCGAAGTCTTTGCCAATGCCATTTGTAATTGGAGCTTTGAAAAGATTGGACATGATGAGAAACGATTTGTCGTTCAAAAACAAATTGTGGGACAATGTAAACATGCTTCAAAATGGACTGAAAGAAAGAGGTTTTGAAATTGGATCTACCAACTCATGTGTAACTCCTGTTTACATGAAAGGGTCTTTGGAAGAGGCTACTCACTTGGCTTTCGACTTGAGAGAAAACCATCGTATTTTCTGTTCTATCGTAGTGTATCCGGTAATACCAAAGGGAATGATTATTTTTAGATTAATCCCTACCGCTTCGCACAGCAAAGAAGATGTATTAGAAACACTAGATGCATTTGAAGTGGTGGCTAAAAAACTAAAAAACAAAGAATACGATTTACCAGAAATGGCAACGTTCGAATTGCAGGATAATCACATCTAAAATCTAAGGATTTATTTAGAGGTTGAAACGCTCACCGGAAGGTGGGCGTTTTTTGTTTGAAATCTTATTACCAAATGATTAGGCGTTTTATTCTTTTATTACCTTGTAGCTTCGAGTAGAATTATTTGAAGATATATTTAAAATATAAACCCCTGTAGGATATTGCGATAAATCAATGGAGGTGATTTTCTTATTTAAATTCTCTGAGAAAATTAGCTCTCCGGTAATTGCCAGGACATCAATTTTATTACCAAAAGACAAAGAAGGTTCCAAAGCGGTTACATTTATTACTGAAGAAGTTGGGTTTGGATAAATACGGATGTCGTTTTTTGAATTTTCGAGTTCATCCACAGAAACCACATAACCACCAAAACAGGTATTAGTAAATGCCGTACTTAATTCTGTACTAATAGTTAATACTGCTGTTGAATCCTTACAAATACATCTTCCATCATTAAAATTGTAAGTTATGTATGCCGCATCTGTTTCAAAAGCCTTAAAGGTACATTGCTCAAACGTTAGCGAGTCACTTGTTAGCAATTGTGTGCTATGATTCCAATTGGTAAACAAAGTATTTCCTCCACTCCAATGATTATTTCCTGGCTCCTGAATAAAGTCACAAGGCTTTAAGAAGAGAAGATACAGGGTTCCACTTCCCCCAACAATACCAGCACCACCTCCCATATTTACAGCAATTGTTCCATCACCCCTTAAATCACCAATAAAAGAGATTGACCTAGAAAAACGCTCACTAGGTGCCAAGACTAACCCAAACCCCCCGTTATTGCCATTGATTTTAGTGTAAGTTTTTACTGTTTTGTCTGAATTGAGGTATAAAACGTATCCATCTCCATCGTTTTGTTGGTTGGCTCCTGTAATTAAATCTGGAATACCATCCCCATTTAAATCTCCTGGCGCACACATAGCGTGACCAAATGCTGCGCCAAATGATCCATTAGCGTTAATCGTATCTGATAATTCATCTGCAAACCCATTCAATCCCTCTGTGATTTTTAACTTAGAGTTTACTTGGAAAGTTGAAGAATCTAATGAAAGAATCCACACTGCGCCTTTTCCACTATCAGAGGAGAACGCACCAACTGCCAGTTCTTTATCTCCGTCATTGTCTATATCTCCCAACATAGCAACTTCTCTCCCTCCAAAACCGTCATTGTTTTGTAGGCCTGTGCCAAAGCCACCTTGAGTAGAACTTATATTTACAGTTTTGGTATTAACAACCCTTGAGTTTTGATTAAAAAATAGAATTTTAATTGCTCCTCTTCCTCTTCCTCCATCGTTGGAAGAAGGATTACAAGCTACAATATCAATTCTCCCATCTCCATCCAAATCTCCCACAGCTGAAAGACCTTGAGAAACAATGTTTTGATTTTTCACATAGCTTTTTACTTTTCCATTTGTATCTAAATGCAGGATGTAAATTACCCCATTTGGTACGTGATTGGCTGAAACAGCTATGTCTGGGGTTCCATCTCCATTATAATCACCCACACCAGCTACTCCATATCCAAAAAAGCTACTAGTGGTCAGTGTGTCAGTAAAATCACCTTCCAACATCGATATTTTTTGATTTGATTTTACGGATCCGTTATGGTTCATAAACAAAATATAAACAGCACCAGCATCAGTTGCTCCATCGTCATCCGACCTTGCNCCAACCGCTAAATCTAAGATTCCGTCACCATCTACATCACCTATTACATCATGTTCTCGGCTGAATCTATCTCCCGGATCCAGTGTTGCAAAAAATCCGCCAGACCCATTTTCAATTCTAACAAATCCATCAGGACCCCATTGGGTCGTGGTTTGAGAATAAAAGAAAGAAGAGGAGAATAAGAATGCTGTGAGCAGCGAATAGTTCTTGATTTTCATAGAAAAAATTGTTTGGTTTAATGATAAGACAACTGCCTTTTTAAAAGGTTTAACGTGATTAAAAAAAAATATTATCCCTTCTTTTTTCCCACAAATCGGATTACTTTGCCTATTCCTTTATGATAAATTCCTTCGTTGAGTTCTACTTCTTTTTCTTCAAGTTGAAGAACTTCAAATTCTGGAAAATCTTTTTGGATGCTTTCCGTAGTAAAGAGCATTTCTAGTTTATTGGGTCCACCTATCTCTGGATTTTTTTCTCTCAACGGAAGGTTGTTGGTACTAAATCCTTCCAAAATTAGCAATCCACCGGGTTTTATTAATTCTCCTATTCTTTGGTGATAATTGGATAAAATAGCGGGAGGAAAATGGGCGTAAATTAACGCAGCCCCATCAAAACTAGTTTCATTAAAATCCATGGACAGAAAATCGCCTACCTTGTAGTCAAGCATTACCCCTTGGGAAGCCGCAAGTTGTAGGGCTTTTTTCTTTCCTTCTTCGCTAATGTCAAAGGCAGTTACTTGCAAGCCTTGCTCGGCAGCAAACACCGCATTTCTTCCTTCTCCTTCGGCAGGAAGTAATAGGTTTCCAGCTAATTTATAACGAGTTACTGTTTGTTTAAAAAACTCGTTTGGTTCTTTTCCATAGGCAAACTCTTTTGCACCATAGCGGTTATTCCACATTTCTTTTATTTCATTGTTCATAAACGTAAAGATTTTAATAACTCATGAAAATTACAAAAACCTATCCGTTCAAAAAATTAAACTGAGCTAAAACATAGACATAAAATCGAGAAGGATTGATGCTTAACTTTCACTGAACATATACCCTAAAATAGGTTTGCATTTATCAGTGCAGGCAGGATAAAACCCAAGAGGTTCTCGCTCTTTGTTTTTGCTGGGATTTCCCCACCAAAATTCCGCAATGGCAATGGGTTTTAATCCATTGGAAAACGCATACTGGAGCAATTTTGGAGCAGCACATTCTCCTGCAGCAGCAGGTGGATTTCCGTGTAAGGAATCTGCGAATATGTCAAGTACGGTTTTTTTAATCCCTTTCCTGTTGGTAAACACATAATTTTCGAATAACCTTTGTTGCAAGTCGTGCGATTTTTGTTTTCTGGATTCGGTGAGTTCGTCTATTTCGGTTTGGTTAGTCGAGTTTTTTATTGTGTTTCCTATTTCAGTTAATTCGGTCATGCCTTTATTGATAAAATAATCATCCCTGCTAGGGTCAAAAACCGAAGGGACAAATTGAGGACAAGTTTTTCCTCCAGGAAATACACCTGACATGGTTACTAAATAGCCCANACTTTTATCCGTTTTCTCAACCACCAATACCCCAAACATTTTTCCTCTTTGCGAAGTAAAATCATACTCCCAATTTGGTTCCTCACTCTTGATAAACGCCTGAAACTCTGAGGAGGCAATTTGAGCAATTTCGGGTATTTCAAATCCAAAAGGATCATTCAATTCGCTAGGAATTGAAATGATTGAAACATCGAATGTAAAATTAAAAACCAAAGATTGAGACATGGAATAGAGTGATTTCTGGAGACTACAAAGGTTGGAAAATAAAAGCCGAGAGCGAATTTAATTCCAAATAAAATCGTATTATCTTCACGGTATGCCAAGAATAGATTCCTTTTTATGGTCCGTAAGGTTATACAAAACGCGGAGCAAAGCTACAGAAGCTTGCAAGAAAAACCGAATTCTCATAAATGAAGCCGAAGCCAAGCCCTCCAAAGAAGTAAAGAAAGGAGATGTTGTGATGATAAAAAAATCGGGGATAAAATTTGAGTACAAGGTATTAGAGGTTTTATCCAAAAGAGTGGGAGCCAAGTTGGTTCCTGACTACCTCAAAGAAACCACTAAAATTGAAGAAAAAGAGAAATTAAAACTTCAACAGTTGGCTCAAAAAACCTACAGAGATAAAGGAGCAGGAAGACCCACAAAAAAAGACCGAAGAGATTTGGAGAATTTTTGGTAAGTGGCACTTATTATTCTGCCATTGGTGCCATTTCCGTGAAAACGGAAATCTTAACACCTGAATCGTCCAGATGAATAAGAATCCCTTGTAAAAAGGAATGACAAATGAAGAGTGAATAAAAACCAATTCACCATGATCGATACCTTTGAANCTAACTGGGATAAAAAAGAATTTAAAGCCTATACCTTGTTGTACTGTAGTCAAGCTGATTTGGCAGAATCTAATGCTGAAAGAGGAATAATTGTGAAAAAAGTGGGGAAAGAAAACTACAACCACATTCACCAAGAAATAGAGCAAGACAACGATTATTCCCGAGTGCAAAAAATAATGGCGGCAGCCAAAAGATTAGATTACGATTCCGAAAAACTGATCAATGATATGAAGGAAGTTTTTTTCTCTGACGGAGAGTTTGACGAAGTAGAAAAAGGAGTTTTTCTTCTCTTGAAAAAACTCCTGAAGTAAAGAGATAACNNTACCGTAAATGTTTATTGAGTAATCCTAAACTTACCAGTACAGCTCCAACAAACACCAATTCGAAATACTCTTGAAAAGAGCCTTTTATTACCGACATCACAATACCGTAAATAACAGCAATCAATCCAGCTATGATCGAAACCAAATGGATGGGTTTCATTTTTTTCATGGAATGAAGTTAAGAAATAATTTGACTTACGCTGTCATTCCTGCGAAGGCAGGAATCTATTGACGCAAATCAGCCTAATGAATAAGATTCCTGCCTTCGCAGGAATGTCAAATGTTGATAAATGAGTACTTTCACCTTCTCAAAACAGAACCTAATGATTTCAGTCGATAATTTAGCCGTAGAGTTTAGCGGTACCACCTTGTTTAGCAATGTTTCCTTTGTGATAAACCCCACCGATAAAATTGCTTTGATGGGAAAAAACGGAGCTGGAAAAAGCACCATGATGAAAATTGTGGCAGGCGAAACCAAACCTACAAAAGGAGCAGTGAGAGCCAACAAAGAGTCGGTTATCGCTTATTTACCTCAACATTTATTAACCGAAGACGATTGTACTGTGTTTGAAGAGGCAGCAAAAGCTTTTAAGCAAGTTTTTGAGATCAAAGAAGAGATGGACAGGCTGAATAATGAACTCACAACTCGAACTGATTATGAGAGCAATGAATACATGGGAATCATAGAAAAAGTATCGGAGTTAGGCGAAAAATATTATGCTCTGGAAGATGTAAATTACGATGCGGAGGTGGAAAAAGCATTGAAAGGACTGGGTTTTAAGCCCGAAGATTTTCACCGCCCAACGAGCGAATTTAGTGGAGGGTGGCGAATGAGAATTGAGTTGGCAAAGATTTTATTACAAAAACCAGATTTAATTTTACTGGATGAGCCAACCAACCACATCGACATTGAATCGGTGATTTGGTTAGAGGATTTTTTGGTGAATAAAGCAGATGCCGTGATGGTTATTTCGCACGACAGGGCTTTTATTGACAACATTACCAACCGAACCATTGAAGTTACAATGGGAAAAATTTACGATTACAAAGCCAATTATTCGCACTACTTGCAATTGCGAGAAGAACGAAGATCGCACCAAATAAAAGCGTACAAAGAGCAACAAAAATTCATTGCCGATAACCAAACTTTTATCGATAGGTTTAAAGGAACTTATTCCAAAACCAATCAAGTTACAGCAAGAGAAAGAATGCTCGAAAAATTAGAAATTATAGAAATAGATGAGATAGACACTTCGGCACTAAAGCTGAGGTTTCCTCCAGCACCCAGGTCGGGAGACTATCCAGTTTCGGTGAAGGAAGTCTCTAAAAAATATGACGATCACGTAGTGTTTAATGACGCCAATATGGTGATTTCGAGAGGCGAAAAAGTATCGTTTGTAGGCCGAAATGGAGAAGGAAAATCTACCATGATAAAAGCCATTTTGGGCGAAATTGAGGTGGAAGGAGAATGCAAACTGGGACACAATGTTGAGGTGGGATATTTTGCTCAAAATCAAGCCAGTTTATTGGACGAAAGTTTAACTGTTTTTCAAACCATTGACGAAGTAGCAGTAGGCGAGATCCGGACTCAAATTAAAAACATGTTGGGAAGATTTATGTTCTCAGGAGACGATATCGACAAGAAAGTAAGTGTACTTTCGGGAGGAGAGAAAACAAGGCTTGCCATGGTAAAACTCTTGCTCGAACCCGTAAATTTACTCATCTTGGATGAGCCAACAAACCACCTAGATTTAAAATCGAAAGACGTATTGAAAGAAGCCTTGATGGATTTTGACGGAACCTTAATTTTGGTTTCTCACGACAGGGATTTCTTGCAAGGATTGTCCGAAAAAGTATTCGAGTTCAAGAACCTGAGAGTGATTGAACATTTTGAAACGATTGATGCGTTTCTTGAGCGAAATAAGATTGAGAAAATTGCGGATATTAATTTGTAAGCTTTCGCTAAACTTTTTTTGAAGTGCGGTATTTGTAAACACTAAGAACCAGCAAGAGTGCCGATAAAATTAAAATAACAAAAGAGGTTTTATTTTCGCGCCACTGGTAGTTTGCGTTGTGCAGAGTTATAAATTGACCTATGGCAACAAACGCTTGGCCAAACGCGATGAGCAGATAAAACAAGGGTTTTTCTTTTTTCATTGTGGTGATTGTTATTGAACTGAGCGCACAAACAAATATTAAGGGGAAATTATATCAGCTGAGCTTTGCTTCTATCTCTTTGTATTAATAGGAGAGAAGTCCATATTACGAGGGTTGCGTCAACTAAAAACACAAACTTTTGGAGAAAAGGCATGTAGTAGATTCCAACCTTCGTCTCGAAACCTAAATACAAACAAATGCTCATTACAAAAACAATGTAGGTGAGTGTTTTAAACGGTTTGTTTTTGAACTTTACCAGCTCAATAAAAATTGGAACAAAGGCCATTGAGGCAAAAATACCAACCAGGGTTACAACCAAATCGTGCAACTCTTCTTGGTACATGAATGTGAAAATTGCCATCGATAATACGCCCAGAATTTTTATCAGTTTCGTGTTTCTGTTTCTACGTTCAAAAATGTTTGGCATCACGTAAAAGAAAGACATCATCGTGAAACTGAGTACAATGTGAGCTAAGTTGGCAAGAAGTTTTCCGTTATTTTTTAACCCAGAGTAGGTGTATTCATTATTGGTGTCGCACAAAAAGTTGTGAAAAAAACTATACCCTTCTTGTGCGGTAGGAACATTATCTGATCCGCCCGGATACATGATAGCGGCAGTGGAAAACATAATGAGATAAGTAATCATCCCAATTATAGGAAAGTAAGCAGCTATACGATTAAATTTTTTCACTTGTAAATGAGATTTGTGCTCGAAAGTACAACGATTTATTCCAGAAATCTATTTTTATAACCTTGAAGGTTCCACCCATTTAAATTGATAATCGCTTTCTGGCAATTTCATTCTCTCGGCAATTCGGAGCATTCGAGAAGGTAATTTCATTAAGTAATCTCTGGCTTTTGCAGCTTCGTCTGTCAAGTTGGTGATTTTGTCAATTTCCCATCGTTTGATGAGTTTATCCAAAATATCTACATAGTCTTTAGCTGTGTACACCCCAATTCTTTGTGCTGTGTTTGAAAATTCCTCAAAGGCAGTTCCCATTCTCATTCCACTCTCTCTCAAGAAGTGCGCAGGCATCGTGATTTTCTTTTTCATCATATCGGTAAAAGCGAGCATCATTTGGCTAGGGTCTACCGTAAATATTCTTTCCACAAACTCTGAATAGGCTGTGTGGTGCCTCATTTCATCACCGGCTACCATCTTACACATTTTTGCAAGTTGTTTGTTTCCGTGTTTCTTCGCAATTTCCGAAACTCTATTGTGCGACACATAAGTGGCTAACTCTTGAAAACTAGTGTATATAAAGTTTTTGTAAGGATCACGATCTGTTCCAATATCAAAGCCGTCTGCAATTAAATGTTGCGTAGTAATTTCTACTTCCTTCATATTTACCTTTCCAGATAGGTAAAGGTATTTGTTCAATAAATCTCCATGTCTATTTTCTTCGGATGTCCATTGAGCTACCCAATTTGCCCAGCCGTTCCCTTCTACTTGGTCTACTCCTTCTACATCCATCAACCAACTTTCGTATGTGGGCAAAGCTTCTTCCGTTATCATATCGCCTACCAAAACCACCCAAAAATCGTAAGGCATTTCTTTAGCTAACTCCTGCAGCTCCTCAATTTTATCCGTAAAATTGGCTTCTCTTGCATCAGGCAAAAAGTCTTGTGGCTGCCAAATAGAGTCGATAGGAATCAAGTATTTTTGAATGAGTGAATCCACGTCTTTTTCAAGGTGCTTCATTACTTCTAATCGGACATTTTTTTGAGACATAAAGGTGTTTTTTTAATCTGCTACAAGGATAAGGAAATATTTACAAGGAAGTAAGTTATCACTAAAATATATCCATTCAATCGTTTGTTTCCTTATTGTTTAAGGTAGTTTTTCCACCTATTTTTCAATTACTTTGTTTGCTCTTTCAGCCAAGTCACTTTTGGTAAGAGTCAGTCGAATGACACAATTTGTTTTTGCTTTAAGATCATGGGGAACAGAACTTTCGAGGGCAATTATGCTTCCTTTATCTAACTGATAAACAGAATCTTTTACACCAAAATCAAGCTTGCCCTCCACCAGCTCCACAACAATAGGAAAAGCGGTTTGGTGTTTTTTCATGTGTGTTCCGGCATGCATAGCAATTCTTATTTCCTTGGTAAAGGATGTTTCAAACAAAACCGTAATTACTGGCTTTGATTTATTGAATTCCAAATTGGTAAAAAGTGAGGATTGTTCCATTTAATGTTGAATTGAATATGAAATAAATCTACCCTGTTTTTCGAATACACTAGCTGATAAAAGTCATTAAAAAACCTGAGCTAAAAAAACGCTCTAACCTCAACAGTTCCGGCATGAATAGTTTTGAAATCTTCGGGTTTTCTTCCATTGTAGGAAATACTTAAATCCAGGTTTTTCCCTATTTTTCTATTCAGAAGAAGCTCCCAAGTCATGTTGTTTCCTTTTTTTAATCCTTCGAGCATTTCATATTCCAAGGAGGAATTGGGCGCTCCAGAAAAACTGATGGCTATAAAATTGAACCCCGCAACCAAATTTAATTTGTTTGCAACGGTGTATTTGCCTCGTGTTCCCAAAGAAGAAAGCGATGCAAATTCGCCCTCCAAAACATTCCCTTTTTCTTCGTAAGAAAACAAAAAGTCGAGGTTGAAATTTGCGCCTTTTTGGTAGGTAATAGTCGGAGCGGTTTTACGTGTTTCTAATTCAAAATTTCTACTTGCCAAGAAATCAGAATTTAATTTCTTTTGGCTCAATTCGTTTTCTATTTTGAATAAAATCTCATCAAACCTATAGCGTAAATTTACGCCATAAATTGTCGTTTCTCTCGAATCAAAACCATTGGAAAGCAGTACTTTGTTACCTGTGTTCTGAAACAATAGTTCAACTCCGTACTTGTAGCCCGTGCGGTTAAAAAATAAAGACGAGCGAACTTGATTATTGAGCGAAACCAAATTAGAATCGTTGAGGTTAGTTGCAAAAGGGTTCAAACTGGAACTTGCGCTTTCGAAGGTTGTTTTTCGGTCAATTTGTGCTGCCGAAACGGAAGAGAGTTTCGATAGAAATCGATATACTTTTTGGGTTTTATTTTTCAGAATGGTTCGAGGAGAAATGGCAATAGATTGGGTAAATTGATTCGAGAAAGTTCGAATGTAATCATTACTTTGAGTGAATACTCTGATGTAATTTGCTTGGTCTTGAAAAGCCGCTATTTCAAATTCGTTTATATCTTTTATTCCATTGTCATTGTAGTCAATCCAAGTAAAAACTCCTTGCCCAGGATTTACTTCCACGTACAAAAACTCTCTCTTTTGTTCCAGACCAGACCCCACACTGTAAAAAGTGTTGAGGTTTACCAACCCTTTCCAAAAAGAGGTGGAAAAATTAGTTTGGTTAAGAAACGTGTTTTCCGGAACCAGTCCAGCTCCCGTGTCTGNAGGTACAAGTTGTCGGTAGGCAATATTTCCTTTCAGTTGAGTACGCTTATTCTTACTTTTCAAGAGGTAATCAATTCCCGCCTCTTGCGAATAAGCTGATTGGCTTAATCGAGTAAGTTGAGTAGTTTTCTCATGCCGATAACCGTAGTAGAGCGAATAAAAATTAGAAGCATTTTTTTCTCTTTTCAGGTACATTCGTCCATCATAAAAGGAGTAGCTCGCAGGCAAAAGTGAGTCGTTTTGAACAAAAAGATTACTTTCAACTTCATCTTTGTAACCCAACGTAAATTTTCCAATTTTTTGTTCTACCACAGACTTGTGGCGGTAAAACTGAGTGTTCGACTCCCCTTCAGACAGCAAGAAGCTACCCACGTATTCTACCCGTGTATTGTGCCAAGTACCGTTACCAGAAAAATTGTTCTTTATCCCTCTAAATTCTTGTCCTAAATCCAGCACATCGAGGTTGTAAACAAATTTCCCTACACTATCTTGTTGAAGCCCAATATTAAAATTACCAAGAAACAAAGGGGTGGTAATCTCATTAAAACCTAAATTCCAGTTCCGGTTAAATTCAATGGCTCTAAATTTTTCTACCGGACTGAAATGCACACTTGTAAAATCGACAGAACCTCCCGTTTTTAGTATGGCGCTATTTTTTTTCTCCGAAATTTTTTTTGAATAAAAAACTTCTACCTTCGAACCCATCCCAACATTTTGGTCATTGCCAATTCCAGAAAAAGTATTTACATCTTGATTTGAGAGCGCCAAGTCGGTTTTTATTCGCAGATGTTGGTTTGCTTGGAAGTTATTCTCGAGGGTTACCAATTGCTTCCGCTTGGGAGTAATTAATAAGACGGCTGGCACGTAATTTCCATATTGCACAATTCTACCGCCAATTGTATCTGGTTTTACCCATTTGTACACATTTCCGAAAGGAGAAAAACCTTCTTGAATATAATTTCCATTTCCCGCACCAGCATCCGAAAATTGCACTCGATACAAGTCTGAATCGCTCGAGGCAGAATACACATAAATGGAGTAACCTAGCGAATCTTTCTTTGTGTAAGAAACCACATTTTCCTCATCACCCACGGTTGCTTCTCGTTGGATAAACGCTTTGGAAACATCATTCCCAACAGAGGACATGAGAGATTTTTCGGAATCTTCTAAATCCTGAAATAAAGGTTGATTCTTGTGGTCTTGTTCGCTGTAAACGCGCAGATAGGTCTCAGATTTTTCCGTTTTATATCCACTTTCGGCACTTACAATAGATCGCAAGTAATTTCTGTCCGAGTACTGAAACTGCACTTCAATTCGCTTATTTTTGGTCACCAAAAACCGAGGAGTAAAAGTAATTTCGGCCGAGTTATAGTCAATAACGTAATCATTTTCTGCTCCTCTTTTTAATAAAACTCCATCCACAAAAACCTGCTCTGTTCCGGATAAAATAAGGACGAACAATTCATTGTCTGCACCAGTTAGTTTGTAGGGCCCTTGATTTCCTTCTATTCCTTGAAAAAACTGAATGCGGTATTTTCCTCGAGATACAGCAGCACTTGCTTCAAGCGAAATGGAGTTACTATCTTTTGTTTCAAATGAATTGGAATAAAGCAGACCCATTGATTTTTTGCGGTAACGCATGTAGTGCGAATCAAAGTTTTCGATGGAATAATCTCCCGCAATAAGTTTCCAGTTATTCTCTGATAATTGAATAAACACATTATCAAAATCTTGAAGTTGTTGAGTGTTTCCATCAGGTTGAATAGGAATATTCTCATCAGTAACTGAGGCAAGCACCGAAACTCCTTCCCCAATTTTTCCTGACAATTGAAGATTAAAATTAGAATTTACCCCTAAATCTTGAGCGTTACCCAACGAAATACCTCTTGAGATACTCCCCGATTTGTTTAGGTTATCTCCCCCAAATAAATCGAGCTCTGGATTATTGGGAGAAGTGCTTCTAAATGGATTGGTATAAGAAAATATTGGCTGAATCAGGTTGGTGTCTTTTCGCGAATATTTTTGACCAAAATTCAGCGCAAATAAGTGGTATTCTACCCTCACCGTTTCGGGAGTTTTTCCTTTCCAAGTTAGGGAAGCTTGCGCCCAGTTTAGTTCATACAACGAGTCGTGTACCACAGAATCGGCAAGATACAATCGAAAAGTTTCGGGAACGACAGAAAGGCTATCTAATTGCACAAAGGAAGAGTCTATCAGGATAGTTTTCTCTACTCGCTGAGCGGAGATAGAAAACACCGACAACAAGAAAAAAAAGAAAAAGAGATATTTCCAAAAAAAATTCACTTTCAAACTTACGATTTAACAAAGAAATTGTTGTTTTTCCCGCTATTTAATTTAGAGCCAACACAATTATTCATACTGAGGAATTGAACTAGATTTTTGGAAATAGACTCGTTATAAACAAACAACTTTCAATAACCCATGAAATAATGTAGTTTGGTCTGTCGTATCTTTTGGTAAGTTTGTATTCATACCTAAACAAAAAACGTCAAATGAGAAAAATTGGATTTGTATTATTTATAAGTATTGCTTTACCAAGTTTTTCCCAAAAAGTAGTTCCTTATGAACTGGAAAAAACCTATTGGGATAAGGAAAAAACCACTGTAAGAAGTGTTGGATATGTAAACAACAATCCCTACCTCAGTTATTTTGGTTCAAAAGAAGGAGAGTGGAAGTTTTATCATAAAAACGGAAACATTCAAGAAATATCCTATTTCAATCACGGAGTTTATGTGAATGAATCCAAACAATTTTATCCTTCGGGAAAAAAAATGATACAGAGTTTTTTCTATTTGGGAAAAAAGGATAGCGCCTATACCTCATTTTTTGAAAATGGTAGAGTTGCCGAAACCGGGCAGTATGACAAAGGAACGAAAGTGGGCGTCTGGGAATATTGGTATGTAGACTCTTCCCTGAGAAAAATAGCTAAATATAATTCTTTAGGAGAAGAGCACGTGGGTTCTTTTTGGAATAAAAATAAAGTTCAAACCATACAAAATGGTCAAGGTGAAAAAGTTTCTTACTACGAAAATGGAAACATCAAAGAGTCGTATCGATATAAAGATAGTTTGCTTAATGGCGAAATGAAACTCTTAAAAGCAACAGGGAAACCGATGGCCACAGGAAACTATGTTCAAGGTAAAAAACACGGAGAATGGGTAACTTATTTTTTATTAACCGATCAAATAAGTACCAGAAAAACATTTGATGCAGATAGCCTAACAGGTGAGTATTCTAAGTTTTTTGAAAACGGAAGGACTAATATTCAGGGAAGGTTTTTGAATAATAAAAAAGAAGGTGATTGGAAATGGTATGACGCCAATGGAGGCAAAGATATGGAGGGTCAGTTTGTTCAAGATATGCAGTCTGGAAATTGGACTTATTATTACCCATCAGGTAACATTAGGTCGAAAGGACACTTTGAGGAAGGAAAAAAAACGGGTAAATGGGAGTTCTTTTACAAGGATGGAAAGAAACAAAAAGAAGGGACCTATGAAAACGATGAAAAAAACGGGGAATGGATAGTTTGGTTCGAAAACTCCAACTTGCTCCACAGGGGAAACTATACAAACGGAAAGGAAAATGGTTTTTGGGAATCTTGGTACGAAAACGGAGAGAAAAAAGATGCAGGAACCTATAAGAATGGTCAGTTTGAAGGGGAATGGAAAGGGTGGTATCCGAATAAAAATATAAGATACGAAGGTACCTGGAAAAACAATTTTAAAACAGGAAGTTGGGCCTATTGGCATTCAAACGGAATAAAAAAAGAAGAGGGAAAATACAAGGTAATTGAGGTAAAGAGAAAAAAGCTTAAAATTGAGGAAACCATTGAAAAAAGTGTGAAGCATGGACAATGGACAATGATGAGCGAGGCGGATGGATCTCTGGTGAGTTCGGAAAAGTTTAAGAACGGAAAAAAGCATGGAAAATGGACTTTTTACTTTCCGGGAGGGGAGTTGGTGTCTACAGAAATGAAATACAAAAATGGACTGTTGCATGGTACTTTTAAATCGTACGACCGAGGTGGACGCCTTATGAATGAATTGAATTACCAGAAAAATGTAAAACATGGCAACGCAATTATTTACGATCAAAACGGCCAGGTACTTAAAAAAATGGTGTACAAGAACGGAGTAAGAGTTGATCAAAAAACGAAAGGATATTCTCCACGTTAAAGCATGATTATTTAATAGAACAAACAGAAATGGCTTGAGAAAAACAGAGATTCTTTCAAAATCAATTTTATTAGCTGACATTGAAAAAATGGCAGATTTCTACGATCAATTGGTGTTTTTAAATTCAAATGACACCCGTTCTATTTCGTATTTGGCTCTTGGAAACAAGGAAGAGTTTGTCGCGACTTCCAACAAAGTCTTTGATGGGTTAAAGAGTTTCATTGACTTTCACCAAGATTGGGCGTTTGGGTATTTGGGCTATGACCTAAAAAATGAAGTGGAACCCTCTTTATCTTCCAATAATACAGACCCCCTTTTTTTTCCTGAAGTTCATTTTTTTGTTCCAGAAATTGTGCTCGAAATCACCGTGGATTTTGTTAAGATTCATTTTGTTGAAGAAAAAGAAAAAGAACGATTTTTATCGGTTTTGGATCAAAACGACCAAAAAACGACCAAAAAAACCGAAAAAGTAAAATTTAAGCAAAGAATGTCGAAAGATAATTACGAGCAAAGATTTGAAGCGATAAGAGAACACATTCAGCAAGGAGACATTTATGAAATGAATTTTTGTCACGAGTTTTATGCTGAAAACGTAGAACTACATCCATTCGATACTTTCACCAAACTGAATAAGTTGACAAGCGCACCTTTTTCTACGTTTTATAGAAATAAGGATCAATACATCTTGTGCGGAAGCCCCGAAAGATACATCAAAAAAGAAGGAGACAAAATCATTACTCAACCCATAAAAGGAACAGCAAAACGTGGCAAAACACCAGAAGAAGACGATGCCATAAAGCTTGCGCTTTCGAAAAACGAAAAGGAAAGAAGTGAAAACATCATGATTGTGGACTTAGTGCGAAATGACTTGTCCAAAACAGCAATAAAAGCTTCTGTAAAAGTGGAAGAATTGTGCAAAGTATATTCTTTTGAAACCGTACACCAAATGATTTCTACGGTGACTTCTGAAATTGACAAAACAACACATCCTGTTGAGGTATTGAGAACAACTTTTCCTATGGGTTCAATGACTGGGGCGCCCAAAGTAGAGGCTATGAAAATAATAGAGGAAATAGAGACAACCAAAAGAGGTATTTATTCAGGTGCAATCGGTTACTTTAAGCCCAACCAAGACTTTGATTTTAATGTAGTAATACGATCTTTGTTGTACAATCAAGAAACAAAGTATTTGAATTTTATGGTGGGTGGAGCAATTACTAGCAAGGCAAATGCCGAAGACGAGTACGAAGAAACTCTTTTGAAGGCAGAGGCAATGATTGAAAGTTTGAAATGATTTTTTAGAGAAAAGAGAAAAGAGAAAAGAGAAAAGAGAAAAGACAGAAAAAAAATTAAAACCCTGTGCCAGAATTTGGTAACCGGCAATTGAATACCATGAACAAAAAAACCTTAAATAGCGAACTAGAAAGACTAACCGTTGAAGAATTCAAATCGGAAGAGAAAACACCTTTGATTGTGATTTTGGACAACATTCGTAGCTTAGCCAATATTGGTTCTGTGTTTCGTACTTCTGATGCTTTTCGAATCGAAAAAATATACTTGTGTGGCTACACTGCAACTCCACCTAATAAAGATATTGCCAAAACTGCTTTGGGAGCTACAAAATCTGTAGATTGGGAGCACAGAGAAGATATTTTGACTTTAATTGAAGAGTTAAAGTCTGAGTCTGTTGAAGTGTATTCTGTTGAACAAACTTCTGATTCTATCATGTTGGATGAATTCCAACCAAACAAAGAAATAAAAACTGCAGTCATTTTTGGAAACGAAGTACAAGGAGTTCAGCAAGAGGCAATTGACCTAAGCACTGGTGTGATTGAAATTCCTCAAATAGGAACCAAACATTCACTCAATATTTCAGTTTCTAACGGAGTTGTGTTGTGGGATTTGTACTCAAAGTTGAAAAACTGAAACTGATTTTCGCTTTCACTCTTCCCTTTGTGCAAAGTTGGACAACAAAGAGCTTTAAAGCTTCTTGTCGTCACCAGAACCCAACCCAATTGCCACAACCTGGTTTCCAAAAATTGATCAAGCTTCTTTCATTGACACCTCATTACCATCCGCAAACACATAACATTTTACTTTAAAAAAACCTGCTATTAACTTAACTCGCACAGTTACTTTGCCGCTTTGGTTGGGTAACTCAAATTTGAGTTTGGATTGCCCAAACCAACCATAACTCAGGCCTTGTAATTTATTGTTTACATATACCCGCTCTCCTCTAAACCAAGTATTAAGAACTACGATTTCATTTCCCAAATAGTTTCCCTTCCAAAGAGTTCTCATTTCGATTAGTTTAATTCTTTCATATAAATATACCAAAACCGACTTTATTATTGCGAATTACTAAGGAAAATGATATTTTCGTTCATTACAATTTAAACTCATAACATTTATGTCATATTTATTTACTTCAGAGTCTGTTTCGGAAGGACATCCAGATAAAGTAGCCGATCAAGTTTCGGATGCAATTATTGATAACTTTTTGGCTTTTGACCCCGACTCAAAAGTTGCGTGCGAAACACTTGTAACCACAGGTCAAGTTGTGCTTGCGGGAGAGGTGAAAACACAAACATACCTCGATGTTCAAAAAATCGCTAGAGATGTAATCAACAAGATTGGATACACAAAAAGTGAATACATGTTTGACGGAAACTCTTGTGGCGTATTTTCGGCAATTCACGAACAATCAGAAGACATTAACCAAGGAGTTGACAAAGCCAACAAAGAAGAGCAAGGCGCTGGAGATCAAGGGATGATGTTTGGTTATGCAACGGACGAAACGGATAATTTCATGCCTCTGGCACTAGAACTTTCGCACAGATTGCTAATTGAATTGGCTTTGTTAAGAAGAGAAAATAATGACATTACTTACCTAAGACCCGATGCAAAATCGCAGGTAACAATCGAATATTCGGACGACAATGTACCGCAAAGAATTGATGCCATTGTAGTTTCTACACAACACGATGATTTCATTAAAACCGGAAATAAACAAGCAGACGATGATGCGATGTTGGCAAAAATTAACGAGGACATCAAAGAAATTTTGATTCCTAGAGTGATGGCTAAGTTGCCAGCAAACATTCAGGCTTTGTTTACTGATGGAATTACTTACCACATTAACCCAACTGGAACTTTCGTAATTGGAGGACCTCACGGAGATACAGGATTAACAGGAAGAAAAATTATTGTGGATACATACGGAGGAAAAGGAGCACACGGAGGAGGAGCTTTTTCTGGAAAAGATCCTTCTAAAGTAGATAGATCTGGAGCTTATGCAACTCGTCACATTGCTAAAAACTTAGTTGCGGCAGGATTGTGCAAAGAAGTATTGGTTCAAGTATCTTATGCCATTGGAGTCGCAAAACCAACCAGTATCAATGTAGAAACTTACGGAACTTCAAACGTAGAATTAACAGATGGAGAAATCTCGAAAAAAGTAGAAGCCTTATTTGATATGAGGCCTTACTTTATCGAACAAAGATTAAAACTAAGAACTCCAATTTACTCTGAAACTGCTGCTTACGGACACATGGGAAGAACTCCAGAAGTAAAAACAGTAACATTTACTGCTCCAGATGGTAAAACAGTATCACAAGAAGTTGAAACATTTACTTGGGAGAAATTAGATTACGTTGACAAAGTGAAAGCCGCTTTTGGGTTGTAAATCACATGTAAAACCGAACAATATGAATGACTGCTTTTTTAAGCAGTCATTTTTTTTGGAATACAGTAGTCCTTAGTTTTTTCAACTGTCATTCCCGACTCCGATCGGGAATCTTAACACGAGCATATTTCACGAGTTGGGCTTCGATACTTTTGCTNTCGCAAAAACTCAGCCCGCAAATTTCGGTGAACCCGAACCCTGAGTTCGACCGAGAGGGAGAGAATCGAAGGGTGACTTTAACCGACAAGCCAAATTCATAACGAGCATTAGCCATCCTTTCCAGTTATCAAACAGATTCTGTCCCGAACAGTCGGGACAGAATGACTGGATTAAATTAGGGTTTATCTACTTTCAAACCCAAAAAAAACCTTAATTTTGTACCTCAAAACAACCAAACAATATGGAAATTCCAGCAAAATATAATTCACAAGAAGTAGAAGATAAGTGGTATGCCAATTGGCTGAAAAACGAACATTTTAAATCTACTCCAGACGAGAGAGAAGCTTATACTATTGTAATTCCACCGCCAAATGTTACTGGGGTTTTGCACATGGGGCATATGTTGAACAATACGATTCAAGATGTATTGGTTCGTAGAGCTCGTTTACTAGGAAAAAATGCGTGTTGGGTTCCAGGAACAGATCATGCCTCTATTGCTACCGAAGCAAAAGTTGTGGCAAAATTAAAGGAAGAAGGGATCAATAAAAGCGACTTAACTCGTGATGAATTTTTGGTTCACGCTTGGGATTGGACACACAAACACGGAGGAATCATTTTGGACCAATTGAAGAAACTTGGTTCTTCTTGCGATTGGGACAGAACTGCTTTTACAATGGATGATGGTTTATCAGAATCTGTTACCAAGACTTTCGTAGACTTGTATGAAAAAGGATTGATTTACAGAGGTTACCGAATGGTAAACTGGGATCCTTCTGCCAAAACAACATTGTCTGACGAGGAGGTAGTTCATGTTGAGGAGGAAGGAAAACTCTACTATTTAAAATACAAAATCCTATCCCCAGCCCTTTCCCAAGGAAAGGGAGTAAAGGACGAAGAAGTCCTTCCCTCGGGGGAGGATTTAGGAGAGGAAGGAGAATATTTAACCATTGCAACCACTCGTCCCGAAACTATTTTTGGAGATACAGCAATTTGTATCAATCCCAATGACGAACGTTTTTCTCACTTAAAAGGAAAAAAAGCAATTGTACCTATTGTAGGAAGAGTCATTCCGATTATTGAAGATGAGTATGTTGATATAGAGTTTGGAACAGGTTGTTTGAAAATCACCCCTGCTCATGACCCCAACGATAAAGTAATTGGAGACGCCCATAAATTAGAAGTAATTGATGTTTTTAATGACGATGCTTCGCTGAATTCTTTTGGAATGCATTACGAAGGGAAAGACAGATTTGTGGTGAGAGAAGAAATTGAAAAAGAACTTCAATCAACCGGTGCTTTAGTGAAAATAGAAAAGCACACGCACAAAGTGGGGACGAGTGAAAGAACAAAAGCCGTAATTGAACCAAAAGTTTCGGTTCAGTGGTTTTTGAGCATGGAAAAGTTGGCAAAGCCAGCTTTGGATCACGTAATGAATGACGACATTCAGTTTCACCCAGCCAAGTTCAAGAACTCATACCGGAACTGGATGGAGAACGTAAGAGACTGGAATATTTCTCGCCAATTGTGGTGGGGACATCAAATTCCAGCTTTCTTTTATGGAGAAGGAATGGAAGATTTCGTGGTAGCCGAAACCATTGAAAAAGCATTGCCTTTGGCGCAAGAAAAAACAGGGAACTCTGATTTGTCTATTGCTGATTTGAAACAAGACGATGACGCTTTGGACACTTGGTTTAGCTCATGGTTATGGCCAATTAGTGTATTTGACGGAATTAATAATCCCGATAATGAAGAGATCAATTATTATTACCCAACCAATGATTTGGTAACAGCTCCCGAAATAATGTTTTTCTGGGTGGCACGTATGATTATTGCAGGATACGAATACAAAGGAGAATTGCCATTTAAAAATGTGTATTATACCGGAATTGTTAGAGATAAGCAGGGGAGAAAAATGAGTAAATCACTAGGAAACTCCCCAGATCCTATTGAGTTAATTCATAAATATGGAGCAGATGGAGTAAGAGTAGGAATGTTGTTGAGTTCGCCTGCAGGAAACGATTTGCCATTTGATGAATCGTTGTGTGAAACAGGTAGAAATTTTACGACCAAAATTTGGAACGCCTTTAAATTGACCCAAATGTGGGAGGTAGCAGAAATTGCCCAGCCCGAATCAAGTAAAATTGCGTTAAAATGGTTTGAAAACAAACTAAACACAACATTGGAAGACATCAATTCTTCGTACGATAAATTCCGTATTTCGGAAGCTTTGATGAGCACTTATAAATTGGTGTATGATGATTTTTGTGGATGGTTACTAGAAATGGTAAAACCAGCTTATCAACAACCTGTTGACAAGGTAACTTTTGATACGTTAATTGTTTTATTTGAAAAAGTATTGGTGACAATGCATCCATTTACTCCTTTCGTTTCTGAAGAAATTTGGCATTTATTGACCAAAAAAGGAGACAATGAGACGATAAACTACGAAAAATGGCCAAAAATTGATGAAATTGACGAAGGATTGCTTTTGGAGTTTGATTTGGCTGCCGAGGTAATTTCTTCGATTCGTACGATTAGAAAAGACAACAATTTGGCTCAAAAAAATGCCATTGAGTTTTTAGTTAAAAAAGGAGAAAACTATTCCAATACATTTGACTCTGTGATTCAAAAAATGGGGAACATTTCTAGTTTTGATTTTGTTACCGAAAAGCAAGAAAACTCCTTTTCATTCATTGTAAAAGGAAATGAATATTACATTCCTTTTGGAGACACCATTGATGTAGATGCCGAAAAAGCAAAACTAGAAGAAGAGCTTAATTACACAAAAGGTTTCTTAAACTCTGTAATGAAAAAGCTCAGTAACGAGCGTTTTGTAGCTGGAGCACCCGAGCAAGTGGTAGCCAATGAAAAAGTAAAGCAACAAGATGCTGAGCAAAAGATTGCTATTTTGGAAGAGAAGTTGAAGGGATTTTCCCATCCCTAACCCTTCCCCAAGGGAAGGGAACTCCAAATTCTTTGGGTGAACTGTAATGCAGTTTGTCACGAGAAATCGGGAAGGGAACGAAGGATTTAGGAAGAGATTTTCATCTGACTTTGAGTGCGAGGCCACCGAGCCGGGATTAATTATTTTAAGCACGATATTATTTGACGCTTGTCAGTCTGAGCGGAGACT
>JGI26086J50260_1000124_pt1 | contig 49764 bp, 47 predicted proteins | sample SaaInl3SG_22_DNA_FD_50260 | JGI IMG/M metagenome (IMG submission 50260)
ACTCGCGTGCGCAGCTGCGATGGCCTGTTCTTCAGAAAATAAAAGCGTTAAATTGCACCTGATCCCCTCGCTTTCCAACTGGCGACACGCTTCGATTCCTTCCCAAGTGGCCGCCAGCTTAATCAGTATACGATCCGACGGCACACCGAGTGTTTCATAGTGGGCAAGAATCGCATGCGCTTGTGCGATGGATGCCTCTGTATCGAACGAGAGTCGTGCATCGACTTCGGTGGACACATACCCTGGGATGACTCGTGCGATCTCGGCACCGAAATGAACCGCTAGGCTCGTCGCTGCTTCCGAGACGGATGCAAGTTCGCCGCTCATTAGTTTTGCGCGAGTCCGGTCGATCAGTGCCTGCGTCTTTTCGAGCGTTGCCTGCTTCAATACCAGCGATGGGTTAGTGGTGGCGTCAACGGGTGCGAACTTGTGAATAGCGTCGAGATCTGCAGTGTCTGCCACAACCACACTGTGACTTCGCAGATGGTCTAGAGAACTACGCATGGGTGCTTACCTCGCTGACGGCATTGAGGGCCCGTTCAATTACGGCCCAATCGGCCCCAGGCAGATGCGCTTCTTCACTTAGAATTTGTCGATATCGGCGCGCGCCGGGAACTTGATGGTACAGCCCAACGAGGTGTCTGGACAGGTGCTTCAGCGGCCATCCTTTTTCCAAATGCTTTTCGACGTATGGCCGATATGCCATTAATGCATCGCGCGCTGAGTTATGCGGAGCGGGTTCGGAAAAAATGACGGGATCGACTTTAAGCAATTCCTGCGGATTTTGATAGGCAGCCCGCCCCATCATGATTCCATCAAGTGAATCCATGTATTCAAGGCCTGATTCCACTGTTTGTAGTCCACCATTTAAAATAATCTTTAAATGGGGAAACTGGCGTTTCATCTGAGTTACTAGTGAATAGTTCAATGGTGGAACGTCACGATTTTGTTTCGGAGATAAGCCCCCCAATATAGCAATTCGCGCATGAATGATAATTCGTTCTATATTTGAACTATTTAGCATCTCGAGAAATTGCGGCAATGTTTCATCAATTACTTGATCATCGATTCCTAGTCGAATCTTTGCCGTAATTTCTGGACCCTCTGAGCCACTGGCGGTACGCATTGCAGAGAGGCATTCGGCTACACGAATTGGATCTGCCATCAATGCTGCGCCGAAGCAGCCAGCCTGCACGCGGTCCGAAGGGCATCCGAGATTTAAATTAATTTCGCAAAAACCCTGATCTCGAACCCGCAACACGGCAGCGTGTAACTCGTCTGGTTTAGACCCNCCGATTTGCAATGCCAGTGGGTACTCGGCTGCATCGTGCTCAATGAGCTGCTCTGTGCGACCGTGAACGAGCGCAGCCGCTGTGACCATTTCGGTATAAAGCAATGCGCGGCGAGTCAAGCAGCGGGCGAACCTCCGCCAGTGACGGTCAGTCCACTCCATCATTGGGGCTGTTGAAAAGCGGTGAGCAGGAATTTGCATAAACGTAGTTTAATCGGCCAGTATTTGAAAGCAAAGAGTCTTCTAATTTAAATTCTATTTTCTTAATGAACGCTTGAATTTAAAAACCGTGATTATATTATTTNGTNCAGGAATATGTGTTTCTGAATTAAATTGGAGTGCGTNAATGCAATTAGATCATTTGAGCTTGAATGAATTACAGGTGTTGCGGTTAAAAGTTGATCAAGAGATAGAAAGTCGGCGGGTTCAGGTCCGTAAAGAGGGCTTGGAAAAAATTAAATCCATCGCCGCTGAATACGGATTATCGACAGACGAATTAAAAACGCTGACCGCATTGAATAAAACTGCAGCGAAGCGCGGCGTTGTGCCGCCAAAGTACCGCGATCCGAACAACGCGGCCAATACCTGGACCGGTCGTGGTCGGAAGCCTAAGTGGGTTGAGGAATATTTGGCCACTGGATCCACCTTGAGCGCTATCGCGATCTAAGGGTTCATCTCTCTCTGGCAGGCGGTATACTCTCGCGCCTGTTGGAGAAAACCATGACTGTCCGTACCCGAATTGCCCCATCACCGACCGGGGATCCGCACGTCGGAACCGCCTATATCGCGTTATTCAACTACGCGTTTGCCAAGGCTCACGGCGGTGATTTTGTGTTGCGCATTGAGGACACAGACCAAGTCCGATCTACTGCGGAGTCTGAGCACGCTATTTTGGAGGCGTTGCGTTGGACCGGATTACGGTGGGATGAAGGACCAGACGTTGGCGGTGCGAAAGGGCCCTATCGGCAAAGCGAGCGGGCAGCCATGTATAGGGCGCACGCAGCGCAGCTGGTTGAGTCAGGTCACGCATTTCATTGCTTTTGTACCCCAGAAGATCTTGCCGAGATGCGCCAAGCCCAGATGGCGGCAGGAGAAACACCCAAATACGACGGGCGCTGCACCCAGCTCACCGAGACCGAGGTACGGAAGCGCCTCACTGACGGTATTGACCATGTGATCCGTATGCGCATTCCTGAGTCTGGTGACTGTGTAGTGCATGATCGGCTGCGCGGCGAGATTTCGATTCCATGGGCGCAGGTCGATATGCAAGTGCTGCAAAAGACCGATGGTCTGCCAACTTATCATCTCGCCAATGTTGTTGATGATCATTTGATGGAAATCACACATGTGATTCGTGGGGAGGAATGGATTCCTTCTGCACCAAAGCACCAGTTGTTGTACCAGTATTTCGGTTGGGACATGCCCGAGTTATGTCATTTGCCTCTGCTTAGGAATCCTGATCAATCTAAGCTCAGTAAGCGGAAAAATCCCACATCGATTTTGTTCTATCGGGAACAAGGCTTTTTGCCAGAAGCATTATTGAATTATTTGGGGCGGATGGGTTGGTCGATGCCCAATGATGCAGAACGCTTTACGCTTAAGGAAATGGTCGAGAGCTTCGACATCGATCGTGTGTCATTGGGTGGACCAATTTTTGATATTGAGAAACTCCGTTGGCTGAACGGGCAATGGTTAAAATCTGCCTTGAGTGATGAGGAGTATGTGACACGGTTGATGGCATGGGGGTTCGTCCGAATTTTTTCAGCGAGCGCTGCCGCACTTAAAAACACGGATTGATGTGTTCTCGGATGCCTCAGAATGGCTTTCACCACTGTGGACGCAAATGCCAGAAGTGGCACCTGATGCGTTGACTGCGGTCGATTTGTCAGAGGAGCAAACGCAATGCGCGCTGCAGTTCCTGATCTGGCGTTTGGAGGCGTTGTCTCCGTGGGATCGCAGTGGCGTGGAGGCGAGCATTCGGTTTGTGTGTGAGGGGCTCGAGATTAAATTGAAACAATTGATGCCGTTAGTGTTTCTCGCCCTGTCTGGCCGACAGCAAGCCATTAGTGCATTTGATCTGGCAATTTTGCTCGGTGCGGACCGGACTCGCGCGCGCTTGCGACAAGCTCTTGAGGTGTCTGGTGGTGTCTCAAAGAAAGCGCTAAAACGGCTTGAGAAAAGCTATGCAGACGCATGCCGGGCCGTTGACAGCACGGGCGAAGCGCACTAACCTTCGCGTCCTCTGAAAAGGGGCTATAGCTCAGCTGGGAGAGCGCTACAATGGCATTGTAGAGGTCGGCGGTTCGATCCCGCCTAGCTCCACCACAATTTGACGGAAAAGCTGGGATGTCCCGGCTTTTTTGTTTTTACCACCACAGTTCTTTTGTTCCTCTCGTAGTTCGTAGCAGATTGTCAGACAGTTTTTCTCATACATCATTTTTGGTGTTGCATGGATTGGTTTTAAAACGTGTCTAAAATTCAATGGGTTGTAGGATTCGCAATCCATCTTCGTTTTTTGCAGAGCAACATTGGGATCAGACTTTCGGTCCAACCTTTTGCACTTTGCGCCCCAAAACACTTATTATTCGATTTCGTAATAACCATAGAACTCTTTGGAAGGGAAGTATGACGAAGCTGTTTGAACCGTCCCTACCTGAGCTGATGGGCGCGCTTGCGACCGAAGCGAAGGGCATGAAGGGCATCGATCGCCGGAACTTTTTGAAGGGCGGGATTGCTGCAGTTGCCGGTCTTTCGACCGTACAGATGATTCCGAAGGCAGGCGCCTCCGAGAATCTGCCACCCAACGTGCCAAGCTGGCAGAAGCAGTTGGGGACAGGCGTGGTCGCGAAGCCTTATGGCGTGCCATCTGAGTATGAGGATTTACAGCGTCGTACCGTTCCTTGGCTCACTGCGGATGCCATTTCATCGATTTCGATGACTCCACTACAGGACTTGGAAGGCATCATTACCCCAAGCGGCGTGGTGTTCGAGCGCTACCATGGCGGAATCCCCAATGTGAATCCAGATCAGCATCGATTGATCATTCATGGACTGGTCGAACGCCCATTGGTTCTCTCGATGGATGATTTGCGTCGTTTCCCAACGGTTTCTGAGATTCGCTTCATTGAATGCCCAGCTAACGGCGGCATGGAGTGGCGCGGTGCGCAAATGGAAGCGGTGCAGTTTACCCACGGGATGCTGTCCTGTTGTGAGTGGACCGGCGTCCGCCTATCAACATTGCTTGCTGAGGTGGGGGTCAAGCCCGAAGGAAAGTGGATTCTCGCCGAGGGTTCTGATGCTGCCGGCATGTCGCGGTCAATTCCGCTTGAGAAGGCGCTGGACGACACGATTATCGCATGGGGCCAAAACGGCGAAGCGTTGCGGCCAGAGCAGGGGTATCCGCTGCGTATGTTGAACCCAGGTTGGGAAGGTAATACGTCAGTGAAATGGTTGCGTCGATTGGAAATCGGCGATCAGCCATGGCATCACCGTGAAGAGACGTCGAAGTACACCGACCTCATGCCAAATGGAACCGCGCGGCGGTTCACCTATGAGCAAGAGTGTAACTCAGTGATTACCTCGCCTTGTCCAGAAAAGCCATTGCGTCATAAGGGTTTTCTTGAAATCCGGGGTTACGCCTGGTCAGGCCGTGGCAAGATCAAAGCAGTCGATGTGTCTTTTGACGGCGGTGTGAATTGGCAGCGTGCCGACATCGACGGCTTGGTCCTGTCAAAGGCTTTGACCCAATTCAAGTTGCAAACACAGTGGAACGGAGAGCCTTGGTTGCTGCAGTCGCGCGCCATTGACGAAACTGGCTATGTGCAGCCAACACTGAAGCAGCTTCGTGATGAGCGGGGCGGTTGGTCCATTTATCACAAGAACTCGATTCACACATGGAACGTGACTGAAGGCGGAGAAGTATTCAATGTTCAAATCACTTAATTTGACGTTCGCTGCGGCGGCTTTACTGATTGCTGGTGGCGTACAGGCGGGGCCGCTTGGCATCGGTTCGCCTGCAACACAAGAGATGATTGCTGGGTGGGATATTGATATTCGGCCTGACGGACTGGGGCTGCCGGATGGAGAAGGTTCAGTTGCTGATGGTGAAGGCTTGTACGAAGCCAAGTGTGCGAGCTGTCATGGATTGTTTGGTGAGGGCGCTGGTCGGTGGCCGGTTCTTGCTGGCGGCGAAGGGACGCTGGACACTTTGCATCCAGAGAAAACTGTTGGGTCGTATTGGCCTTATGCCTCCACATTGTGGGACTACATTCATCGCGCGATGCCATACACCGCACCACAGTCGTTGACTGACGATGAGGTGTACTCGATCGCGGCTTATGTTCTGTATTTGAATGACATTGTTGACGATGATTTTATCTCTAATCGAGAAACCTTCTCTCAAGTCAAAATGCCAAATGAGCCTAACTTCTATATCGATGATCGGCCGGACGTGAAAAACACACGGTGCATGGAAAACTGCGCAGATTCGTCGCAGTTTGAGATCGTGACAACGATCAATGGTGTGACGCCGACCGGACACTTTAAAGAGGACTCGGGAGTGGCCGCCAATCACTACGGTGGAAATGCTCCGGTTGAAACAAAGGCGACCAAAGTTGCACTGTCTGCGGAGGCAACCAAGGGCAAGTCCGTGTACGATAAAGCGTGTATGGCGTGTCACAGCATGGGCATTGCCGGAGCGCCAAAGACTGGTGATATAGCCGCTTGGACATCACGTATTGCGCAGGGAATGGACACATTGAATGGCAATGCAATCAACGGTTACCAGGGCGAAAACGGTATCATGCCGGCGAAGGGTGGAAACATGTCGTTGTCGGATGATGAAGTAAAAGACGCAGTCGCGTACATGGTGGAGTCCAGTCAATAGCTGGCTCCACTTAATACCAGGAGAAGGAAGATTATAATGAAAGGGCAACTCCTAACAGCCATCCTAGCTGCCACACTAGCAGCACCGGTTGCACTCGCAGATGCGGATGCAATTGCGAAGGGCAAGCAAATCGCTTGGGATCGTAAAAAGGGTAACTGCTTAACGTGCCATGCGATGGAAGGTGGGCAGCAGGTTGGCGACAACGGACCTCCTTTGATGATGATGAAGCTCCGGTTTCCGGAGAAATCAGATTTGCGAGCGCAGATCTGGGATCCAACCAAGCGCAACCCAATGACCAATATGCCTCCTTTCGGACGGAATCACATTCTGTCTGAAGCAGAGATCGATTTGGTTGTTGAATACGTTCATTCACTGTAATTAATTAAACAAGAGGAGAGTTTCGATGGATCGTCGTAGCGTATTAAAGGCAGCGGGCGTCATGACTGCTGCAGCGACTGCCTTGGTCGCATTGCCGCGTTTGGCATGGGCAGCCTATTCAGAAAAAGCGTTTAAAGCGAAAGGCTCAGCCGACGCGTTGTCGAACCTGTATGGGGCTAATGCCACGACACCAAGCGATCAAGTGAAATTGAAAGCGCCTGATATCGCTGAGAATGGTGCAGTCGTTCCCGTTGAAGTGGAAACTGATCTGCAGGCTGATTCGATCGCTATTTTAATCGAAAAGAATCCATCGCCTCTGGCTATCAGTGCGGATCTTCCAGCGGGCACAAAAGCGATGGTTAAAACCCGGTGCCGGATGGGTGAAACCACAAACGTGACGGCAGTGGTGAAGTCGGGTGGAAAGCTCTACACAGCCACTAAGGAAGTAAAAGTCACCATCGGCGGATGCGGCGGCTAAGAGGAGAACTGGATATGTCTACAATTCGTATCAAAGCAAAAGAGCGCAACGGTGTGGTCGATGTAAAGACCCTGATGAAGCACCCGATGGAAACTGGTTTGCGTAAGGACAAGGACGGCAAGAAGATTCCTGAGCATTGGATTCAAGATGTTTCTGCCGAGTCTGGCGGCAAGACGGTATTTACTGCGTCGTTTAATACATCGATTTCGAAAGATCCGTATTTGTCGTTTGCATTTGCAGGCAAAAAGGGCGACACCTTGGTACTGTCTTGGAAAGACAGCGCCGGTGCTACCGACACAGCAGAAGTCAAAATCGGCTGATTTAAAAAGGAAAGGGCAATGAAAACAATAATTCGACACGTTGCTTTTGGTTTGTTGGGTCTCTCAGTATCAGCAGCTTCGGTTGCTGGTCCTGAGGAAGATCGTATCGCATTCCAAAAGTTCTATGAAAACCGGTTCCCAGACACGCCGGTACAAGATTTCCAAAATGGTGTGTATTCCATCCTCCCTGAAGCGCGTGAGCAGTGGGAGTCAATCGAAGAATTTCCTCCCTACGAGTTGGCGATTGAAGAAGGTGAGGCGTTGTACCACAGCAAATTTGCAAATGGTAAGTCGCTCGCTGATTGCTTTGGTCCGACCGGAGCGGTTCGTGGCGATTACCCTTATTGGGATAAAGATCGCGCCATGGTGATTACGATGGAGAGAGCCGTTAATGAGTGTCGTGAAGCCAATGGGGAAAAGCCATACCGTGGGTTCAAGGGCGATATTGCAGCTGTCAGTGCGTATATGAGTTACAACTCTCGCGGTCAGAAAGTCGATGTGAAAATTCCATTAGACGATCCGAAGGCAGTGGCTGCATATGAAGCTGGTAAAGAGCATTTTTACACTAAGCGCGGTCAGTTGAATTTCGCGTGCTCTGACTGTCACATGTACAGTGCCGGTCGTTGGTTCCGTGCAGATCACACGTCACCAGCATTTGGACATGCCACTAGCTGGCCTGTATTCCGTGCCAAGTGGCAGGAAATGGGTACGTTGCAGCGTCGCTTCAAAGGCTGTCATGAAAACATTCGTGCCAAAGCGTACAAGGCTCAGGGCCCTGAATACTCAAATCTTGAGTATTTTGTGACCTACATGTCGAACGGCCTTGAGTTCAATGGACCTGCGGCACGTAAATAAGGATAAGACCATGAAAAAGGGACTGACAATTGNTGCCATGACTACTCTATTGGCGGCATCTAGCGTATACGCTGCGACGCAAGCATCAGCCACGAAGTTGATTGCGGACGCTGAGTCTGGATTTGCCAAAGTGGCAAAAGAGACAGGCTATCAGTGGACTTCGACTGAAAGTGCGATTAAGGCAGCAAAAAAAGCCATTGAAGCAGGTAAGTTTGATGAGGCGGAAGCCAAAGCCAAACTGGCCATAGACATGGTTAAAGCGACTGAGTTGCAAGCCAAGATTGAGGCAGACACTTGGAAAATGCGCGTTCCTAAGTAATAAGGATGTGTGCATAGAAGAAGCGGGCATTGCCCGCTTTTTTTATATCTGAATATTCAACACTGACCATAAACAGCGGTTTGTCCACTCGGTCAGGATGCGGCTAGACATCGTGTAGCACCGGATATCCCTGTTGGGGTGCATGCGACTGTGGATCAATGTGTGCTGAGGTCGGTTCAGTCGAGATGTAAAAAAGGCCAGCGGTTGCTGGCCTTTTTGCATTTGCGTGAGCTGTTAACCAAGCACCCCTGGATAGTCAGCGATACCTGGATTGTCAGAGATGCCGACCACTTTTGGATGGTTAACCTTTGGCACTGGAAGCACGTCATTGGCGTCTTTAGCTGCCAAGATATAGTCACGGATAATTTCCCACACAAGTCGACCTTCAGGGGTCCGATTGACAGTTGCCCAACCGGCCACCTTGTAGGTTTTGTTTGGATCAATGGCCTCACCATTATCCAAGCGCATGTCTGAGATTCGCTCGCCGAGACCGTTGAGTGGTGCGATAGTATAGTCAAGTCCACCAATACGAACCATATCACCGCCGGACTGGAGGTAGGGATCTGGGTCGAACAAGTTATCGGCCACTCCCTCGAGCGTATCGAGGAGTTGCTGCCCTGTCATATCTGCGACATAAGTTTCCGAATAGGTTGTGGCGACCTGAGACATAACATCGTCCATCGTGATCCAATCCCCTTCGAGAGTTGTTGTACCCCAGCGAACACCTGCTGACATTGCCACGTCAGCGTCATACTCCCAGCGCAGAGCGTTACAGATGACTTGATCCCAAGTGCCCATGAAGTTACCGCGGCGATACAGGGTTTGATCGGCTTTAGCGAGCTTTTCAGTCAGAATTTCGTTATAGGTTTTGCCAACCCACTTGGGGTTATAAAAGGCATCTTTGCGACGACTCTCAATAATGCGCTCGTCATAGACAGTATTTCGCATTTGCGAGATGTACGCTTCCATTTCCTGGTCGGCTGGCAGCCAGTCAGTGATCACAGGGAACATCTTATAGTCCATGTTTTTGATCGCACCACCTTCGATTGCGAAGTCCATACAACCAACGAACTTACTGTTGGAGCCCGCATTAGTGACCCAGCACTCGTGGCCGGCTGGATTCTTAACCTTGATTGGCACTGGGATGCCATCGTGGGTGTGACCGCCAAAGACCGCATTGAGTCCAGGGACGCGTTCCGCCATTTTTATGTCCACATCCATACCATTGTGTGACAACAACACCACGGCATCGGGTTTCTCATCCCCACGTATTTGCTCAACTAACTCGGCCATATCGTCTTCACGAATGCCGAATGACCAGTCAGGGAAAAATTCTGGCGGATTGGCGTTTGCAGTTCGAGGAAAAGCCTGGCCCACGACGGCGATACGTGCCCCATTCACTTCCTTCATCACATAAGGCTGGAATGCGTGTCCTGAATCCTCGTCGTACAGACCTCGGCCGTCGAACTGTTCGACTAGCGCTGGATAGGCGTCGCCGAACAGCGAATCTTCCAGTACACGCACGTTTTGACCAATAAAGTCACCCTTGAATAAGGCCACATTCGAGAGCACCTCCGCTTCCCGATACGTAAATTCCCAGTGTCCGACCATCACGTCGATCCCCAGGATGTTGGATGCTTCCACCATGTCCACACCGCGTGTCCAAAGTGATGTTGCTGAGCCTTGCCAGAGATCACCACCATCGAGGGTGAGTGTATTCTGAGCTCCGCCAGCTTGCTCTCGTAAGCGATCGAGAAGCGTCTTCAGGTTGGCAAACCCACCAGTCCGTCCGTATTCACGCGCAGCCTCGAGAAAGTTTAGATACGTGTAAGCGTAGGCCTCGGCAGAATTCTGGTTTAGGCCAGCCTCGGCCAGAAGCTGCTTACCGACTGTATGAGGCGGTCGGCCAAACGCGTCACCGACGCCGAGGTTGACATTGGGCTCGCGAAAATAAACGGGCAACAGTTGTCCATGAACGTCAGTGATGTGCAAGATTCTTGCATCACCGGCCATGGGCTTATCATAAAAACCGGCCGGGGCTGTCCGATTTGCAAGTGCGCGTGTGCTGTACAGTGAGGGCAAAGACCCGGCGGCTACGGCAGTGGCGATGAGTTTGATGACTTGACGTCGATTGAAAGTTTGCATGCGAGTCCTTGCGGTCTGGTGTGTCTCAATTGATGTTTAAATGGCTGTGATACCATGGCTCAGTAGCCCGTCTAAACAAGTGTAAACCATTGAAAACGCTCATCCAGAAGATCACGTTATTCTTACTAGTTATAAGCATATATTTACCAGTTTCAGCAGATGTTGTGAAGCCTGCTTTGGTGGAAATCAGCGTCTACACCGACGAACGAGTTGAGATTGAAATCCGCACCAGTCTCGAGGCCCTGCTAACGGGTATCAACAGTCGTTTCCGCAACACGACTGAAGCACCGAATTCCGATGCGTATGACGCACTTCGTGAATTACCTGCTCAAGCACTTCATACGGAATTTAAGTCGTTTTACAAAACACTTCTGGCAGGCATCTGGCTGGAAGGTGACGGTCGGCCGATTGCACTGGACATTGTTGAGGTCGAGGTTGGGCCGACAGGATACACTAAAGTGCCACGTCCCTCCGTTATCCGTTTAGCCGGAAAATTGCCCCGGTCCGTGCAGAGTGTGCAATGGTATTACTCACCGGAGTTCAGCGAGCAAGCAGTCCGAGTTCGACAGGTCGATCTGTACGCTAAGAAGTGGCATTGGTCGACACATCAATGGATACGGGATGATCGTCCGACCGATCCATTTTCGCTGACAGCTGTTTTTGCTCAGCCGAGTTGGTTGGATGTGCCTGGACATACACGGAAGCTGGATTCGTGCATATCTTGCCAAGAGGGCTGGATCACATTTTTTTTATTCTCGGCCTGTTTCTGCTGTCAATGCATCTGAAACCATTGATGTGGCAGGTGACGATGTTCACTGTTGCACACTCCATCACGCTCTCCTTGGGGGCCTTTGGTTGGGTGAGTTTGCCTCCGCAATGGGTCGAACCATTAATTGCTTTATCGATCGCGTATGTGGCGATTGAAAACTTGGTCTTCAATCAGATGACGCGTCTACGTTTGCCCGTGGTTTTTGCATTCGGCTTGTTACATGGCCTCGGCTTTGCCAGTACGCTGATCGACTTTGGGTTACCACAGGGAGCTTACTTGTGGCGCTGGTTTGGTTCAATGTAGGCGTTGAGATCGGGCAGGTTGCCATTTTGGTGGTCGGATTTTTGACTTTGACTATCTGGTTTCGGGACCCCCGATGTTACCGCCGTTGGGTCGTGATTCCGGGCTCCTTAGCAATCGGCTTCATTGGGGTCAGTTGGTTTCTCGAACGGGTACAGTTCTTTTCGGCTTAGGGCNTGCCCTTCACTATGGAATCGATCGTTTGTTCCAACCCATAGGCATAAAAATCGATGGCATCCGGAACGCCGTACTTAGGTGCTGCTAATGGCTCGCCGCTTGCGCTCAAAAACAAAAGGGTCGGGGTTCCATTCCCCTGATAGCGACTGGCAAAGTCAATGGATGAGATGCGAGCGCCGTCGAAGTCGGTGATGGTTGGATTTACACCGATATCCACCTCGGTAAAGCGCACTTTGTTCTGGTACAACTTAGAAGCGCGGAGGGGTTGCAGCACCTGGCGTTCCAGACGTTCACAAAAACTGCAGCCAGGTTGTGTCACCATGACCACCCAGGGTTGTTGGCCTGTAGTTTGAAAATGTGGCGGCTCTGGGTCGTCGCTTGCGAAGACGCCCTGAGCCAATAGCATAATGACTGCTAATCCGAGGGAGGGACGCATTACTGACCCTCAACCATCTCAACAATGGCCAAAGCGACGTCGTCGGCGTACAGGTCGCGGAAGAAGTGATCTGCACCGTCGAGCATCTCAAGTCGCACGTTGTCACCAATCCCTTGAGTTGTGGCAAGCGCGTCAGGCAATCCTGCGACCACCTCGTCTTCAGAGCCGGCGACGACAATCACCGGAATGTCGATCTGCGTGAGGTTTGTGGGTGTGTCTCGGTTGGCACGAGGCGTGTAGTAATCCAAAACACTCGCTGCTGTGGCTTTCGCATTTTCGCAATACACAAAACCTGGAAGATCCATCACCGCATTCGAAGGAAGTGATTGCGCTTCCCCGAGCAGGTCAGCCAAAGGGACGCCGAAGCGAGATTCGTAGCTCGCAGCGGCTTTGCGGCTGTCATAGACAGCCGGTGCAATCAATACAGCCCCCTGAATTGCCTCAGCTCCTTGCTCGGCAAGATATGCAGAAAGCTGAGCGCCTCCCCGACTGTGTGCGCTTACGACAATTTTTGAAAATCCTTGTTCCTCAAGGTAGTCAATCCATTGCGCGATTTCAGTCATCGCATCGGTGTCTTTGTGGGTGTGCGTGATGCCACAGTCCAACATCCCTTCACGGCCTGGTTGTTGGTACGACAAATTGGGGGCGAGGACCGGATAGCCATAGTCTTCGGAGACCAGCTGTGAAATGGACGCAATGATCTCCATGCGGTTGTGTGCGAGTGTGCCATGCAGCAACAACACAGCNGTCTCGCCATCGGCGGGGTAAAAATCAGCCTCGAGGCCTTGATGTGTCACCGGTTCTTGTGCGTTAACTGAGGAGGCAAGCAGGCCGGTGGCAAGCACCATCGCAAGATCGAATCGCTTCACTGTGTTATTCCTTTTATGTATTTTAATATAACGCAAAGTTTGGCTCGAACCGGAATCCCTTGCAACTGCCGCGCCTGCGCTTACGCCCAATGTCGATACGAGCCGGCAGAGCACACCCACACCAGACTGGGTTATGCCAAGCGAATAAGGATTCCTTCGTCGCCGAATTTCATTGTAGGATACAAGGCTTGACGTTGCAGTAAGCGTATTTCGATCGACCATGTCGCAGAAATCGAGGGACGGAAACACAGCGCAGCAGAATTTGAAAAACGAGGAAGTAATATGAAAACACTACTGATTGCTGCATTGGCAGCGACGATGAGCATGGGTGCTGTGGCCGCTGGAAACGCAGATGCCGGCAAAGGAAAAGTCGCCATGTGTGCTGGATGTCATGGAGCCAACGGTAAGGCAATGGTGCCGAATTACCCAAGTCTTGCTGGTCAAAACGCTGCCTATTTGGAGGGCGCTTTAAAGGCGTATAAGACGCAAGAGCGCAAGGGATACCAAGCGGCAATCATGTACGGTATGGCGGCGGCTTTGTCTGACCAAGACATTGCTGATATCGCAGCGTTTTACGCTAGTCAGAAGTGATCAAGACACTCCTGCGAACGGCCGCTGTTGCGGCCGTTTTTTATTCGATGCTGAGCGGCATTGTGTCGGTGGCCGCTGATGCAAACTTTGACCCAGACACGGGCCTCAGGATCCATCACTACACGGATCCGGTTCCGGCTACAGTACCGGGAGCACAAACACTTGATACCCAAGCGGCATCGGAACTGTGGCAGTCAGGTGATGCACTCTTCGTTGACGTCTTATCAATTAGCGGTGTTCGCTACGACGAGTTGGATGGTAGTTGGTCTGATTACCCCGAGCGCCGCAACATTGAAGGCAGTGTGTGGTTACCCAATGTAGGCTACGGTCGTCCTGCACCCGACATGCTGCGGTATTTCCTTCAGGCTGTCGCTGAGGCGACTGAAGGCAACCGGTCGCATCCGATTGTGATTTATTGCATTAGGGATTGTTGGATGGGTTGGAATGCAGTGCAGCATCTCTCAGACGCGGGTTATGACAGATTGTACTGGTATCCTGAGGGCACTGACGGATGGGTTTCCGCAGGGCATTCGCTGGCACTCAGTGAACCAGTTCCCGTGAATCTCGATTAGGACAAAACTGATGTTGAGTATGATTTCAATGGAGGCGGCGCTTGGTGAGATCCAAGCGATTGCGGAAACCCGTGTTCTGAAAGCAGAGTCGCGTCCACTGCAACAGGCGGTGGGTCAGGTGTTGGCTGAGCCATCAATTGCTGCTCTTGCCATTCCACCGTTTCGTAATTCAGCGCGGGATGGATTTATCGTGTCAGCTGATGTGCTCGGCTCAGACGAGAGCTGGCCTGTGATTGGTGAAATCCGAGCCGGAGATACGTTGGAACAGGCTGAGGATGTGAAAGGGCCGGTCGCACGGATCATGACCGGGGCGCCGATTCCCAGTTGGGGAGTCGCAGTTGTGATGTTGGAGCATGTCGAAGTCGATAATGAGCATGCTCGATTTCAACAGCCAATCGAGGCTGGCTCATGGATGCGGGAACAGGGTTCAGATATCGCAGCCGGGCAGGTGATTCTCAGCGCCGGCCGACGCTTGATTGCAGAGCATGTGCAAGCTCTTGCATCCAGTGGTGTTACTGATGTGGTGGTGCATCGAAGACCACGCGTAGGAGTGTGCTCGACTGGTGAAGAATTAGTGGCATTGGAATCTGGTATCCCGGGCTCTGGTCAGATTTATGATTCCAACCGTCCGTTCATGCAGGCGCAGATGCAGGCATATGGATGTGATGTCGTGGTGTCTGAGCACGTCGGCGATACACTGGATGCGATGACTGGATTCTTACACCGGGTGATGGATGAATCGCTTGATCTGGTGGTGTCATCGGGAGCGGTGTCGATGGGTCGTTATGATTTTGTTAAGCCCGCGCTCGAGGCAGTCGGAGCGGAAATTGTTTTTCACAAGGTCATGCAAAAACCAGGAAAGCCACTGCTATTTGCTGTGCTGCCAAACGGTACTCTGTATTTCGGTTTACCGGGTAACCCAGTATCGACTACGGCGAACTGTCGATTTTATGTGCATCACGCGTTGGCGGTATTGCAGCAGAAACCGATGGAGAAACCACTCAAGCTCCGACTCGAGAATGACATTGAAAAACCTGAAGGCATTGCTGTCATCCTGAAGGCGCGGTGTGTTCGAGCAAAGGATGGGTTGCGGGTTCAAGCATTAGAGGGCCAGGAGTCATTTCAAACCAAGCCACTGTTGGACATGAACGGTTGGATCGTGCTGAGTGAGCATCTGGGTTCGATGCAGGCAGGTGACCTCGTTTCGTTCTATCCGGCGAATCCAAATGGCTTACCCGATATATTTTGACGGATATAACGGGTTGTGAGATTCTTCTCGCACAATAACAGCAGGGCGCGTGGGCAATGACTTCAGAAATCCTGACAGATCGATTTGGACGATCGTTTCCGTATTTGCGGCTGTCTATCACGGATGTATGTAACTTCAAATGTTCGTATTGTTTACCGGACGGCTACCAAGGGGATCCGGACGGGTTCTTGGGTGTCGACGAGATCCGTCGGCTGATGGCCGCGTTTGCTGAGCTAGGAACCCGCAAGGTCCGTTTGACCGGTGGTGAACCAACGCTTCGAAAGGATTTTCTCGAGATCGCTGAAGTGGTCTCGCGAACACCGGGTATCGAAACTGTGGCCATGACCACCAACGGCTACAAACTGCCTGAGCGGGCGCAGAGCTTTTTTGACGCCGGCGTGTCGGCGATTAATGTCTCCATTGACGGGTTGACGCCAGAAAAATTCCATCTCATCACGGGTAAGAATCGTTTCGATGAAGTAATGGAGGGTCTGGCACTGTGCCATCAAATTGGGTTCTCGCCGGTGAAGGTGAATGCGGTTTTGTTGAAAGATCTAAATCACCAAGAGCTTGATGCCTTCATCGCATGGGCAGGCCAAGGGATCAATCTACGTTTCATCGAATTGATGGAGACTGGCGATAACACCGCATACTTTGAGAAACATCACCTTTCTGGCGAAATTCTGGTGCAAAAGTTGTTGGCTGGGGGCTGGCAGGAAGCGCCCCGCGGAGCGATGGACGGGCCGGCTCGAGTTTGGAAGCATCCTACTCAGGAAGGAAGCGTTGGTTTGATTGCGCCGTATTCGAAAGACTTTTGCACGACCTGCAATCGTTTGCGTGTCTCGGCTCGCGGTGGATTGCATTTGTGTTTATTTGGCGAAGGTGGACATGATTTACGTCCTTATTTACAAAGAGACAGTGACAAAAACGCGTTGAAAGAAAGTATCTGTGAGTTGTTGGACTTAAAAGTGGCTGGGCATGGATTGCACGATCGGAATACGGGCGCGACACCGCACTTTGCATCAATTGGAGGTTAAGCGCGGTGAGCGTTGAGTTGATTTCGAATTTTTCAATGATTGACGTTGGTGGCAAGCGCATGACGACGCGTCGTGCAGTTGCAGCTGGAACGATACACCTGGGCCCGAATGCATTCGTGAAGGTGCGTGACAAGACCCTGCCTAAGGGCGACTGCTTCCCGATGGCGGAGATTGCTGGCGTTGCTGGAGCCAAGCAATGCGCAAACATGCTACCCATGTGTCATCCGTTGCCGTTGGATCAGGTGTTGGTGAGTTTTGAGTTGCATCATGACAGCCAATCGGTCCGCGTGTTCTGTGAGGCGGCAGCGTTTGCTAAAACAGGTGTTGAAATGGAGGCCTTGGCAGGCGCCAATGCAGCCTTGTTGTGTATCTGGGATCTTTGCAAAGGTACCGATCCAGTGTTGCGGATCTCTGATCTTGAATTGCTTACCAAGACTGGCGGCAAGTCCGGTGTTTGGATCAATCCGGATGCAGACATCCCACAGTGGGTCAGTGAGCGTTTACCAGAACAGCAGCCATTAAAAACGCGAAAAGTAGCCGTCTTAGTGATGAGCGACCGTGCCAGTGATGGCACCTATGCTGATGAGTCTGGCCAGTACCTGGTGGATCAGATCTCGCTTCAAGGAGCAGAGGTCTGTTCGTATCAGGTGATTCCAGATGACGCAGATACAATCGAGCAGACGATTTTGCAAATCGCTGACCAATTCGATCCCCACGTGATTGTGTGTACCGGCGGAACGGGTCCTGGTCCACGGGACGTCACTCCGTTGGTGTTGGAAAAGCATTTGAATCCTCCGCTGCCGGGGTTGGGTGAGTGGATGCGCAGCGAAAGCGCGGTATTTACAAAAACCGCCTGGTTGTCTCGGATGGGTGGTGGCTTGCTCGGTCGATCGCTTGTTATTACATTGCCTGGTAGTTTAAAAGCAGTGAAAGAGTGCTTTGGAATCTTTATTGAAGGTCTGCCAAATGCGATCGTCATGATAGAGAAACAAGGTCGTAAGGGACGTCTGTAATGGAAGTTCGGCTCGCCTGTTTGGGCGCGTTTCGCGAGGTGGGTGATGAGCTGTCCTTGCAGGTTCAGGGTGAGACAGTGGGAGCGCTACGCGCCGCATTGAGCGCCTTTCTTGCGCAGCAGGGTCATGCTGAGCTGAACGCCGTCTTGGAGCGCTCTATTTTTGCGGCGGGTGACGAATTATTGCGGGATGTCGATGCGTTACCAAATTCGCAGTTGGCGATTTTGCCGCCTGTGGCCGGCGGGTAGCGGCTGCAATGTTCGTTGAAGCGACCGGTGAGTACTGGCGCTGCGGGCTCATCGATGGCCCGTGCACGATTGACGCCCTTGATCGTGAAGTCTTCGATGAAGCGCACGGCGCAATCGCACAGTTTCTCGGTATGGTGCGAAATCACAATGCTGGCTTGCCTGCGGTTGCTGTCGATTACGATGTGCACCCAGAGTTGGCCATGAAAGCACTGACACAATTATGCGATGAGTTGTGTGGCAAATTCCCGATTCGTTTATTCATGCAACACTCACGTGGGTTAGTGAAGGTGGGTGAGGCAAGTGTCGTAATTACCGCAAGTAGTGCGCATCGGCGTGATGCATTGGCTGCGGTATCAGAAGCGATTGATTTGTTAAAAGTCCGTGTGCCGATATGGAAGCGGGAAATCGGCCCAGATGCGACCGCGCGTTGGCTAGATGGGCATTCATTGCGTAAGGATGGGGAGTAGGGCATGGAAGCCACGCCATTTTCAATTGATCCGCAATTAACGCAGAGCAGCTACCCTTTGGCCTCTTTAGCGGTATGTGATTTGCGTTTGGTAGATGATTCGCGGTGGCCATGGATTCTGCTGATACCGCGCGTGCCGCACACCGTTGAACTGATTGACCTGACACCTGAGCTGCGCACACAGGTACGGCAAGAGGTCGATCATGTTTCTCGAGTTCTGCGCGACCAGCTCGCGCCAGACAAACTCAACATTGCAGCATTAGGCAATCAAGTCAGACAACTCCACATTCATGTCATTGCCCGCTACCGGGACGATGCGGCCTGGCCGAAGCCTGTTTGGGGGATTGGCGATGGGTTACCGTATGAGTCGGACGCGCTCAACGCGCGCCTATCCGCACTCCGTCAAGCATTGATCTGAGACCGTTTGCATCACCTGGTGAAGCCGATCGCGGCAATCCTGATGGGTGCGATTGTTTTCATTATCTGGCTGCAGTGTCAGGGTAAGCCATTGCGGGATTCGTTCTCGCTCACAGCTCGCCTCGGTGATCGTTTGATCCATTAGCCCTGTATTCATCGGTAGCCAACCAAGACCGAGTTGCGACTTCACTGCTGTCAGAACGTCGTGGATACTTGGGACCCGCTCCACTCGCTCGACTTCGATCAGGTCTGCACCTCCGAATGGTGGTGACTCACTGCAAACGAACAGCGTTTGTCTAATCAGGTCATACCGCAGGTTAGGATGTGCAACCACTGACCAATATAAACACAGCGCATCATCTGCATTTTGATTGACCACTTGCATGCGAGCTTCAATGAGGCGGATGTTCGCGCGTGATGAGTCGGCGAGTCCGTAATGGATCAGCGGATTCTCATGACGCAGGTGGGTTAGAACGTCAGACAGTGCTGGGTACAATGCAATAAGAGCTGATTCGACGCGGATTGCTTCCTGCATGCGGGCTTGTTGCTCATCGTGCAGGGTGTCCTGTAACACTTGAACTTGTTCATAATATTTAGGCAGCAGGGCTTTCGCCGTTGCAGTCGGCTCAATTTTTCGCCCTTGGCGGATGAAAAGACTCATCGAGAGATCTGACTCGAGTTTGCGTATTCTTCGACCGAGGGTTGTGTGACTCAAGCCCACCGCATCAGCGGCTGCTCGCATTGAGCCGGAACGGTAAACCTGCCAAGCCAAATCCAAATTGGCAATGTGTGCTGTATATCGCATCGAACGTCCATCCTTGGTTGTTCAATAAAAAGGCTCCGGTAAATGAATCACGGAGCCTTTCTCAGTCAATTACTCAGCTTATTTTTTCGGATATGCGCGCCGGGTTTCGCCGGTGTACAACTGCCGAGGGCGACCGATTTTATAGGGGCTTGAGATCATCTCATGCCAGTGTGCAATCCATCCGATAGTTCGTGATACAGCAAAGATTACCGTGAACATGCTGGTTGGAATGCCGATTGCGCTTAAAATAATGCCAGAGTAGAAGTCCACGTTGGGGAATAGCTTCCGCTCAGCGAAGTAGGGGTCTGAGAGCGCGATACGTTCGAGCTCCATTGCGACTTGCAAGCGGGGATCGGTTACACCCAATTCCGCCAATACTTCGTCCGAAGACGTTTTCATGACCTTGGCCCGTGGGTCGAAGTTCTTATACACCCGATGACCAAAGCCCATCAGTTTGAACGGATCGTTTGGATCTTTTGCTTTCTCGATAAAGGCTGGAATGTTCTCCACAGACCCAATCTCATCGAGCATGACTAACACCGCCTCGTTTGCACCGCCATGTGCAGGCCCCCAGAGTGCCGCAATTCCAGCAGAGACACAGGCAAAGGGATTAGCTCCAGTCGAACCGGCTAATCGGACGGTAGACGTTGACGCATTTTGCTCATGATCTGCGTGCAATAAAAAGATGCGATCCATCGCACGCTCGACGGCGGGACTGACCCGATACTCCTCGCACGGTGTGCCGAACATCATGTAGAGGAAGTTCGCTGCATACGACAGGTCGTTGCGTGGNTACATGAACGGTTGACCAATCGAGTGCTTGTAGCACATGGCTGCGAGCGTTGGCATTTTAGCAACCAACCGGTGCGCTGCAATTTCTCGGTCTCGTTCGGAACGGATATCCATCACATCGTGGTAAAACGCAGAAAGTGCGCCTACAGCTCCGCACATCATTGCCATTGGATGGGCGTTATGATGGAAGCCATCGAAGAAACTTGCCAAAGACTCGTGCAACATGGTGTGTCGCGTAATGGCNTGCACGAATTGATCTTTCTGTGCAGCGTNTGGAATNTGGCCGTACCACAAGAGATAACAGGTCTCGAGGTAGTCGGATTTTTCGGCAAGGTCTTCAATCGAGTAGCCACGGTGCAAGAGAACGCCTTGATCCCCATCGATGTAGGTGATCTTCGATTCGGTTGCGGCAGTGGACATAAATCCCGGATCAAAGGTGAAATATCCTGCTTTCAACAGTGCTGAGACGTCAATGACGTCTGGACCGGTTGTCCCTTGATACACAGGCAATTCGACAACTTCACCGGTTGGGAGGGTGAGCGTGGCGTTTTTCTCGGCCATGGTTTTCGGCTCCTTTGCTTGTAAATCCGCGAGTTAGGCCACTCTCCTGAGGCCATTGTGCACTGCACATTTATTAGCGGAATTGNCGGCCACTATAAACAGAGGGNGGTCGGTGTCAATGCGGCTCAGGTGATTTAGANATAAAGACGAATACGTTACCCTTTGTAACGGTATGAAGAGAGGCCTATACTGTTTGCCACTTCAACCACTACGGTGATAGAGAGGAATCTGTAGACATGGCATTGTCAACTGAGCGTCCGGTCAACCTGGATCTAACCACTTTCCGGTTTCCAATAACAGCAATCGCATCCATCTTGCATCGGGTGACTGGTGTGGTGCTGTTTTTCGGAAGTTTTATTTTGCTGGCACTGCTTGGCTTATCTCTGGAAAGTGAGGCGGGTTTTGCGGACACGTTGACATTGCTTGAGAACGGGTTTGTGGCCTTCATCGTATGGGGTGTTTTGGCTGCACTGGCATATCACTTCGTTGCGGGCTTGAAGCATTTATTTATGGATATGGGTTACGGCGAGACTCTTGAGTCGGGTCCACTGTTTGCAAAGGTCTCCATGGCAGCGGCTGCGGTACTGATCTTCTTGGCGGGAGTCTGGGTATGGTAACCAGTGTTTTGAATTACGGACGCAGTGGCGTCCATGATTGGGTGGTGCAGCGTTTTAGTGCACTGATTTTGGCAGCCTACACGGCTGTGATGGTGGTTTGGTTGGCGGTCAACGGCGGCGATCTCACCTTTGCGCAGTGGCAGGGATTCATGGGTCAAACGTGGGTGCGGATTTTTTCGCTCTTGACGATTTTGGCGCTGACAGGGCATGCCTGGATTGGACTATGGACAGTGGCAACGGACTACATCAAAAATGGTGCAGTGCGTGTCGCCTTTTTGGGCGCGGTGGCGATCAGTTTGTTCGTCTATGTGGTCTGGGGCATCAGCATTCTCTGGGGGTTTTAATCCATGACTACGCTTCGTAAATTATCCTTTGACGCCGTCGTAATTGGTGGCGGCGGAGCCGGCATGCGCGCATCACTGCAGATGGCCAAGTCCGGTTTTAAAACGGCTTGTTTGACTAAGGTTTTTCCAACGCGTTCGCATACGGTATCCGCGCAAGGCGGTATTACATGTGCTATTGCGAGTGCAGACCCTAATGACGATTGGCGTTGGCATATGTACGACACCGTTAAGGGGTCGGATTACATTGGCGACCAGGATGCCATCGAGTACATGTGTTCGGTTGGACCAGAAGCGGTCTTTGAATTAGAGCACATGGGTTTGCCGTTCTCGCGGTTCGAGAATGGGCGNATTTATCAGCGTCCCTTTGGCGGTCAGTCAAAGGACTTCGGTAAAGGCGGNCAAGCTGCTCGGACCTGTGCGGCGGCGGATAGAACTGGGCATGCGCTGTTGCACACCCTGTATCAAAACAACGTCAAAAACGAGACCACATTTCTAAACGAGTGGTTTGCTGTTGATTTGGTCCGTAACCAAGATGGTGTCGTTGTTGGTGTGATTGCGATCGACATTGAAACCGGTGAAGTGGTTTTTGTGGAGTCAAAAGCGACTGTGCTGGCAACCGGTGGTGCAGGTCGTATTTATGCTTCGACCACTAACGCACACATCAATACGGGTGATGGCATTGGTATGGCGCTGCGCGCAGGGTATGCCATGCAGGACATGGAAATGTGGCAGTTCCACCCGACGGGCATTTATGGTGCGGGCACACTCGTCACGGAAGGGTGTCGTGGTGAAGGCGGTTATCTGATCAACAAAGACGGTGAGCGCTTTATGGAGCGGTATGCCCCGAACGCCAAGGATCTAGCTGGTCGTGACGTAGTGGCACGGTCCATGATGACTGAGATCCTCGAGGGTCGTGGTTGTGGCGAGCAAGGCGATCATGTGTTTTTGAAGCTCGATCACCTGGGTAAAGAAATCTTGCACTCACGCCTTCCAGGGATCACTGAACTGTCGAAGACATTTGCGCACGTGGATCCAGTCGTGGCTCCAATTCCTGTGGTGCCGACTTGTCATTATATGATGGGTGGCATTCCGACCAACATTCATGGCCAAGCCATTACTCGTGTGGATGGCGAAGATCAGATCATCCCCGGTTTGTATGCCTGTGGTGAAGCAGCGTGTGTCTCTGTGCATGGTGCTAACCGATTGGGTGGTAACTCATTACTGGATTTGGTGGTCTTTGGTCGTGCAGCAGGTCTCTTTATTGAAGAGCAGTTGACGCAAGGCATTGAGTATCGCGACGCATCCGAAGCAGATGTTGATCGAGCGATGTCACGCCTGAATCAACTAGATACAAATGACAACGGTGAAGACACATCCAGTCTGAAGAAAGAGCTGCAATCGTGCATGCAGAACTATTTCGGTGTTTTCCGTGATGGTGAGTACATGAAGAAGGGCCGTGAGCAGCTGGCNAGCATGCGNGATCGCATCGCGAATCTGGCGATCACAGACAAATCGAAAGCGTTCAATACAGCGCGTATGGAAGCACTCGAACTNCAGAACNTGTTTGAAGTGGCTGAAGCTACGGCGATTTCAGCNGATGAGCGGACGGAAAGCCGTGGTGCGCATTCGCGTCGTGACTTCCCAGTACGGGATGATGCCGAGTGGTTATGCCATTCGTTGTATGATCCTACAACGCANAGCTTGTCGAAGCGGTCGGTGAACTTTACACCGAAGACCGTGGAAACTTTTGAACCGAAAGAACGTACGTACTAAGGGGTATTTGAATGTTAGTCAGTGTCTATCGTTACAACCCTGAAACGGACCGTGAGCCCTACATGCAGGACGTTGAAGTGTCTCTCCCTGAAGGGAAAGACTTGATGGTTCTGGATGTGCTCAATTTGATCAAGGATAAAGATCAATCGCTGTCATATCGCAGATCCTGCCGTGAAGGTGTGTGTGGTTCAGATGGCATGAACATGAACGGCAAGAATGGTTTGGCGTGCATTACCCCAGTGTCAGAGGTGGTCAGTCAGGGCAAGCTTGTCGTACGGCCTTTGCCTGGTTTGCCTGTGATCCGTGATCTTGTCGTTGATATGTCAATTTTTTATAAACAATATCAACGGATTAAGCCATTTTTGCAGAACTCTACTCCAGCTGGAGGGCGTGAGCGACTGCAGTCACCTGAGGACCGAGCCAAATTGGATGGGCTATACGAATGCATTTTGTGTGCATGCTGCTCGACCAGTTGCCCCTCGTTTTGGTGGAATCCAGAGAAGTTTGTTGGCCCAGCAGGCCTGTTGCAGGCGTACCGGTTCTTGGCTGATAGCCGTGACGAGGCGACTGATGATCGTTTGAGTGAATTGGATGACCCATTCAGTGTCTTCCGGTGTCGTGGAATCATGAACTGCGTGTCAGTTTGCCCGAAAGGATTGAATCCGACGAAGGCGATTGGGCACATACGCGACATGTTGTTGTCACGGGCCACCTAAGTCTAGGTTGTCCTTGCACCAACAGAGTGCGCAAAATAGCGGCATTCTTCGTGATCCGAAGAGTGCCGTTTTTGCAGAATCGGGAAACCCCTGAGGATGCGAGTGGAAAATTAGTCGTAATGACATGCACTGAGGCATACGCCGCAATGGACTATGAAGGGTCAATAGGACCTTGCCAAATCGACGTTGAGACAAGCCTCGGTTTAGGGGAGAAGATCAATGTCTGAAGGCTCAATGGAGCAAAGCCTAAAATCCTCGCATCTGGCCGGGGGCAATCTGTATTACCTCGACGAGTTGTTTGAGCAGTATCTTGCCGATCCAGGCAGTGTTGCCAATGAGTGGCGGCAATATTTCGACACCTTGCCCCGTGTTGAGGGCGCATACGCTGGTGACGTTCCACACTCCACCATTCAAGAACAGTTTGTACTACTGGCTAAGAACAAGCATCGCGCTGTACCTGTATCAACCAGTTCGGTATCCGCCGACTTTGATCGCAAGCAAGTCTATGTGCAGCGCTTGATCAATGCGTACCGAATCCGCGGTCACCAGCATGCGGCACTTGATCCTTTGAATTTGATGCCGAGAGAGCAGGTGCCTGATCTGCAACTGGGATTTCATGATTTATCACCGGCTGACCTCGACACGGTATTTCAAGTCGGTCTGCAAAACTTCAATCTTCCTGAGGCCAAGCTAAAGGATATTGTTGATGTATTGGAGCGTACCTATTGCGGATCAGTCGGTGCGGAGTACATGCATATCGTCGATACCGAAGAGCGTTTGTGGTTACAAAACCGAATCGAGGCGGTGCAGGGAAAGCCGACGTTCCCAAAAGAAGTGCAGACTCATCTGTTGCAACGATTGACGGCTGCGGAAGGGCTTGAAAAGTATCTGCAGTCTCGTTACCCAGGAACAAAGCGTTTTGGCCTGGAAGGTGGCGAATCGCTGGTTCCTTGTGTTGACGAGTTGATCCAGCGGGCAGGCGCCCACGGTGCTAAAGAGGTGGTGATCGGTATGGCCCACCGCGGCCGGCTGAATCTGTTGATCAATACCTTGGGTAAAAGTCCGAAGGACCTGTTTGACGAATTCGATGGTAAAGCGACCTACAGCAACCACGGTGACGTGAAATACCACCAGGGATTCAGCTCGAATGTCTCAACGCCTGGCGGTGAAGTGCATTTGGCAATGGCGTTCAATCCATCGCATTTGGAGATCGTGTCTCCCGTGGTGGAAGGCAGTGTGCGTGCACGTCAAGATCGTCGATCGGATCCGTCTGGAGATCGGGTTGTAGCGATTTCTATCCATGGTGATGCCGCTTTTGCGGGTCAGGGCGTGGTGATGGAAACCTTCCAGATGTCTCAAACTCGTGCTTACCGCACCGGTGGCACGATCCATGTGATTGCCAACAACCAAGTCGGATTCACAACATCACGCCGCGAGGACGCGCGCTCAACGGAATATTGCACCGATGTGGCGAAAATGGTGCAAGCGCCGATTCTGCACGTCAACGCAGATGATGTTGAGGCGGTGAACTTCGTGACGCAACTGGCGATGGACTATCGCTATGAGTTCAAGAAAGACATCGTCATCGATCTAATTTGCTATCGGCGGCGTGGACACAACGAGGCTGACGAGCCAAGCGCCACACAGCCTTTGATGTACAACCAAATCAAGCAGCAAAAAACTACCCGTGCGCTCTATGCCGAGCGGTTGATCGCACAACAGGTACTCAGCGCTGACGAGGTAAAAGCACTTGAGGAAGACTATCGGGCCGCGTTAGATGCGGGTGAACCGGTGGTGGCGACCTTAGTGCGGGAGCCTGACGCTAAGTTATTTGTAAATTGGGAGCCCTACCTTGGGCACCAATGGACGGCAGATCACGACACCAGCTTCCCGATGGATCGGCTGAAAGAGTTGGGGCAGATGATCAACTCGGTGCCGGAAGGGTTCGTCATGCAAAAGCAGGTTGAGAAGACCTATGAAGACCGCCGGAAGATGGCGGCAGGAACTTTGCCGTGCAACTGGGGCTTTGCCGAGACATTGGCCTACGCCACTCTACTCGATCAGCAAGTGGGTGTGCGATTTACGGGACAAGACGTTGGACGAGGAACGTTCTCGCACCGTCAAGCCACATTGCATGACCAAAAAACCGGTGAGTCCTACACGCCGTTACAACATATCGCAGACGATCAACCGCGTTTTGAATTGTACGATTCGTTTTTATCCGAAGAGGCGGTGTTGGCCTTTGAATATGGCTATGCCACAACGGAGCCGCGTCGTTTGGCGATCTGGGAGGCTCAGTTTGGTGATTTCGCCAATGGTGCGCAGGTTGTTATTGACCAATTCATCACCTCCGGTGAATTAAAGTGGGGTCGTCTGTGTGGGTTAACCATGTTGTTACCTCACGGTTACGAGGGCCAGGGACCAGAACACAGTTCCGCACGCCTCGAGCGATTTTTGCAGTTGTGCGCGGAGCACAATGTACAGGTGTGTGTTCCATCGACTCCTGCACAGGTGTTTCATATGTTACGGCGCCAAGCGATTCGTCCGCTTCGTAAGCCGCTAATCGTCATGAGTCCAAAGTCTTTGCTGCGAAAAAAAGAAGCGGCGTCGACTCTTGAAGAATTGGCATTTGGGAAGTTCCAGACGGTGATTCAGGACACAGGAGAGCTTGATCCGAAACGGGTCAAAAAGGTCGTCTTGTGCTCTGGCAAGGTGTACTACGACCTGGAACAGCATCGGGCGGAGAGCGGTATTAAGGATCGTGCCATTCTTCGGATTGAGCAGTTGTATCCGTTCCCAGAGGATGATTTGGTCGAAGCGCTCGCACCTTACGAAAATATGGAAGAGTTGATCTGGTGTCAGGAAGAGCCAATGAATCAGGGCGCTTGGTATCAGAGTCAGCATCACATGCTGAATGCGATGTGGCGCCACCTGCCGAATAAGTTCCTGCGCTACGCAGGACGGGCGGCTGCGGCAACACCAGCTGCCGGTTACATGGCGCTGCATGTTGCGCAACAGCAAGCACTAATACAAGACGCACTGGAAGGGTAAAAGCCACCACAAGTGGCTTCACAAAGGAAAGACAATGGCAATTGAAATTAAAGCACCACAATTCCCGGAATCCGTCGAAGAGGGCTCAATCGCAACCTGGCACAAGCAGGTGGGTGATGCCGTCAGCCGCGACGAACTGATTGTAGATATCGAAACAGATAAAACAGTGTTGGAAGTGGTCGCCTCCGAAGATGGCGTGTTGACCGAAGTGCTGAAGCAAGAGGGTGACACGGTGTTGTCACAAGAGTTGATTGGTAAGATTGAAGCCGGTGCTAAAGCCGCAACCCCTGCTAAGTCTGCGCCGGCTGCTGCCCCAGTCGCAACAGAGGCCGCGGGCGACTCTGCGGCAAATCCAGCGGCGAAAAAATTAGCCGATGAAAATGGCTTGAACCTGGCCACGGTGCAAGGTACCGGGAAGGATGGTCGAATTCTCAAAGAAGATGTGCAGAACGCGTTAAAGACAGCGTCATCCGCGGCACCAGCCAGTGCGCCGGCGGCTCCTGCAGTGCCTGTTGCAGCTTTGGGAGAGCGCGTTGCGAAACGTGTGCCGATGACACGTTTGCGTGCAACGATCGCAAAGCGTTTACTCGATGCGCAGCACAACGCGGCGATGTTGACGACATTTAACGAAGTCAATATGAAGCCGTTGATGGAGCTGCGGTCACAATACAAAGATCTGTTCGAGAAAACCCATAACGGCACACGACTTGGTTTCATGGGATTCTTTGTTAAAGCGGCTGCGGAGGCGTTGAAACGATTCCCAGCGGTTAACGCCTCGATCGACGGATCGGATATGGTCTACCACGGGTATTACGACATTGGCGTCGCGGTATCCACCGAACGCGGTCTGGTGGTTCCGGTGCTCCGTGATTGCGATCAAATGACAATCGCTGAGGTCGAGGGCGGGATCAAGAATTTTGCTGTGGCAGCGAAGGACGGCAAATTGTCGATGGACGACATGACTGGTGGAACCTTCACAATTACCAACGGTGGAGTGTTCGGGTCGTTGTTGTCGACACCAATTTTGAATCCTCCACAAACTGCGATTCTTGGTATGCACAAGATCCAGGAACGCCCAATGGCAGTGAATGGGCAAGTGGTTGTGTTGCCGATGATGTATCTCGCATTGTCGTATGATCACCGGATGATTGATGGGAAAGATGCGGTCCAGTTCTTGGTCGCGATTAAAGACCTGCTGGAAGATCCAGCACGGATGTTACTCGACGTATAACGGAGACCGATATGAGTCAACAGTATGATGTAATCGTAATTGGAGCGGGGCCTGGAGGTTATGTTGCAGCCATTCGTGCTGCCCAGCTCGGATTCAAAACGGCCTGCGTGGAAAAGTGGATCGGGAAAGACGGAAAGCCGTCGCTTGGAGGCACCTGTCTGAACGTCGGATGCATTCCGTCGAAGGCACTTCTTGAGTCATCACATAAGTTTGAAGAAGCCTCGCATGAGCTAGCCACTCATGGTGTGACAGTCAGTCAACCGAAGATTGACATTAAAGCGATGTTGAAACGCAAGGACAGCATTGTGAGCAATCTTACCGGTGGTATTGGTGGGTTGTTCAAAACCAATGGTGTCACCCACTTGGCNGGAACGGGCAAGCTATTAGCCAACAAACAAGTGGAGTTCACTAATCACGATGGAGCCGTNGAGGTGTTGTCTGCGAACTTCGTCATTTTGGCTACAGGGTCAGTACCTGTGAATATTCCACCAGCACCACTACAAGACGATTTGATCGTGGACTCAACTGGAGCACTCGAATTCACCTCAGTCCCGAAGAAGTTGGGTGTGATTGGCGGTGGGGTCATTGGCTTAGAGCTGGGCTCGGTTTGGAATCGCCTCGGTTCTGAAGTGGTTATTTTCGAAGCCCTGGACGAGTTCTTGTCGGTGGCAGATCAGCAAATCGCAAAAGAATCGCGGAAAATCTTTAGTAAGCAAGGTTTAAACATCATGACCGGAACCCTGGTGAAAGCCACCGAGGTGAAGGGAAAGAAAATTCAGGTTACCTATGCCACCAAAGAGGGTGAGCAAACCGACAGCTTCGACAAATTAATTGTGGCTGTGGGCCGTAAGCCGTTTACAGAGGGCNTGTTGGCTGAAGGNTGCGGTGTTGGCCAGGACGAGCGCGGCTTTATCGAAGTCAATGATGTCTGCGAAACAGCGGTGCCCGGAGTTTATGCAATTGGTGACGTAGTGCGGGGACCAATGCTTGCGCACAAAGGATCTGAAGAAGGCGTGATGGTAGCTGAGCGGATCGCAGGTAAGCATGCGCAAGTGAATTACGACACAGTGCCTTCAGTGATTTATACCCATCCCGAGGTGGCTTGGGTTGGTAAGACCGAAGAGCAGTTGAAGCAAGCGGGTGTCGAATACAACGTTGGAGTCTTCCCGTTTGCGGCCTCGGGTCGTGCGATGGCGGCCAATGAGACAGCGGGAATGGTCAAGATGATCGCTGACAAAGAAACCGATCGGATCTTGGGCGTACACATCGTTGGCCCCGCCGCCGGTGACATGGTCGCGCAAGGTGTAATTGCGATGGAGTTTGGNTCATCGGCAGAAGACATTGCGATGACGATGTTTGCGCATCCAACGGTATCGGAAGCATTGCACGAGGCAGCCTTGGCTGTGCACGGCCATGCGATTCACATTGCGAATAAGCGTAAACGCGCTTAATCGACTCACGGGATGTCCGCATGATGGATATCCCGTTTTTGTAACGCGGCCGGCCACAAGCCGGTCTTTCATTGACCTGAGAAATAAGTGACGTAAAGGGTATGAATCTTCACGAATATCAGGGTAAAGCTTTATTCCGCGAGTATGGGTTGCCAGTCTCCCATGGCGTAGCGTGTGACACCACGGATGAAGTTCTTGCCGCAGCAAAGCAAATTGGTGGCGACATGTGGGTCGTCAAAGCACAGGTACATGCCGGAGGCCGTGGTAAAGCGGGTGGCGTGAAACTGGTTAAAACAGAGGCGGAAATCCGTGAGTTCTGTGAGCGTCACATCGGCAATCGTTTGGTGACCTATCAAACAGACGCCAGTGGCCAGCCAGTCTCAAAAATATTGATCGAGACCTGCACCGATATCGCCAACGAATTGTATTTGGGCGCGGTTGTTGATCGGTCCAGTCGTCGTATTGTGTTCATGGCATCCACTGAGGGTGGCGTTGAGATCGAGAAGGTTGCACATGAAACGCCTGAGAAGATTCTCAAGGCAGCGATCGATCCCTTGGTTGGCGCACAGCCATACCAAGCGCGTGAAATCGGTTTCAAGCTGGGCTTGAACCCAACGCAGATGAAGCAATTCACGCAGATTTTCCTCGGTTTGGCGAAACTGTTTGAAGAAAAAGACGTCGCATTGATCGAAGTGAATCCTTTGGTTATTACCGATGAAGGCAATTTGCATTGTCTGGATGCCAAAGTGGTGATCGATTCCAACGCGATGTATCGCCATCCGGAATTGGCGGCAATGCACGATCCATCTCAGGATGACGAGCGTGAAGCGCAAGCCGCCAAGTGGGAGCTGAACTATGTGGCACTCGACGGCACCATTGGCTGTATGGTCAACGGAGCAGGGTTGGCTATGGGCACGATGGACACTGTGAAATTGCATGGTGGTGCACCGGCTAATTTCTTGGATGTAGGCGGTGGTGCGACTAAAGAGCGCGTTGCAGAAGCGTTTAAGATCATTCTGTCGGATGAGAACGTGAAAGCGGTTTTCGTGAACATCTTTGGCGGTATTGTGCGCTGTGACATGATCGCAGAAGGCATCATCGGTGCCGTTGAAGAAGTCGGCGTCAAAGTTCCTGTCGTGGTGCGATTGGAAGGGAATAGTGCCGAGAAAGGTGCGCAGATTTTGAGTCAATCAAGCCTCAACATCATTGCTGGCGAGAGCCTCAGCGACGCAGCACAAAAAGTTGTGGCCGCAGCTGGAGGTGCAGCATGAGTATCTTGATTAACAAAAACACCAAAGTGATCTGCCAAGGATTCACTGGCAAGAACGGCACCTTTCACTCCGAGCAAGCTATTGCTTATGGCACGCAAATGGTGGGCGGTGTTACGCCAGGTAAAGGCGGTACAACCCATTTGGGCCTGCCGGTTTTTGATACCGTAGCTGATGCAGTCGCAGCAACAGGTGCAGATGCTTCGGTGATCTATGTGCCAGCGCCCTTCGTGCAGGATTCGATCATGGAAGCCGTATCGGCTGGAATACAAGTCATCGTCTGCATTACAGAGGGTGTACCCACGTTAGATATGCTGAAGTGCAAGGTGGCCTGTGATCAAGCCGGTGTGGTTCTGATCGGGCCGAACTGTCCTGGTGTGATTACCCCGGACGAGTGCAAGATCGGCATCATGCCGGGGCACATCCACTTAAAGGGCAAAGTGGGCATTGTGAGCCGTTCCGGCACATTGACCTATGAGGCGGTAAAGCAGACCACGGACATGGGCTTTGGCCAGTCTACCTGTGTCGGTATCGGCGGTGATCCGATCCCAGGCTCAAACTTCATCGATATNTTGGCCCGTTTCCAGGAAGATCCACAAACTGAGGCGATCGTGATGATCGGCGAGATCGGTGGAACTGCTGAAGAAGAAGCGGCTGAATTTATCAAACAGCACGTGACCAAGCCTGTGGTTAGCTATATCGCGGGTGTCACCGCTCCTGCGGGTAAGCGGATGGGACATGCCGGCGCAATCATCTCTGGTGGTAAAGGCACAGCGGCTGAAAAGTTTGCTGCGTTGGAAGCCGCCGGTGTGACGGTGACTCGGAACCTTGCAGAAATCGGCAAAACGCTGAAAGAAGCAACAGGCTGGTAAGTCTGTTGGGCTGGTAAGTCTGTTGGGCTGGTAAGTCTGTTGGGCTGTCCCGCGTGATGCCAGTCATGACGATAGTGTGCAGCCAGATCAAAGCCCCGAGTCGATGACTCGGGGCTTTTTTGTGCTTGGAATTTGTCAGATTGACCCAATTAACCGGATCATCTAAAGCCACAGATGCAGTGATTAGGACGATGACTGAAAACGAACAAACTCTTGGATTCCAAACTGAAGTAAAGCAACTGTTGCACTTGATGGTGCACTCGCTCTATTCCAATAAAGAGATATTTCTCCGCGAACTGATCTCCAACGCTAATGATGCGTGCGACAAATTGCGTTTCCAGGCGCTTGATGCGCCGGAATTGATGGCCGACGATGTCGACTTATGCGTTCGTATCGAAGGCCGTGCTGACGACCGTGAGCTGGTGATTTCAGACAATGGAATTGGCATGAGTCGGGACGAGGTGATTGCCAATTTGGGTACAATCGCGAAGTCAGGTACAGCAGACTTTTTGAAAAACCTGTCCGGTGATGCGAAGGCCGACGCCAAGTTGATTGGTCAATTTGGCGTGGGCTTCTACTCAGCATTTATTGTTGCCGATCGGGTTGTGGTGCGGACACGTCGAGCGGGTAATGCCGAAGACGAGGCTGTCGAGTGGATTTCAGATGGTGACGGTCAATACACCATTAAAACGATTCATAAAGAGGGCCGCGGAACAGAGATTCGTTTGTCTCTGAAAGAAGACGCTAAAGAGTTTTCTGAATCCTATCGAGTGCGGCACTTGGTCACAAAGTATGCCGATCATGTCTCTATTCCCGTGTTTTTGAAAAAAGACGATGTGGAAAAGGATGAGTCGCCTTGGGATCAAGTCAATCAAGCTACTGCATTGTGGACGCGTCCGAGGAATGAGATCACGGACGAAGAGTACGCCGAGTTCTTTAAACATGTTGCACACGACTTTGAAGACCCGTTGACCTGGAGCCACCATAAGGTTGAGGGGAAGTCGGAGTACACCGGACTGCTGTATGTGCCGGCCCGCGCACCTTTTGATCTTTGGAATCGCGAAAGTCCACGCGGTTTGAAGCTATACGTGCAGCGGGTATTCATTATGGATCGTGCGGAGGAATTCCTGCCGCTGTATCTACGATTTATTCGCGGAGTGGTGGATTCATCCGATCTNAGCTTGAACGTCTCACGTGAGATCTTGCAAAAAGATGACCGTGTCGAGGCGATGAAGTCGGCAGTGACTCGTCGTGCACTCGATATGCTCTCGAAGCTTGCGAAGGACGATGCGGAGAAGTACCAAAAGTTCTGGGAAACCTTTGGTGAATGTCTCAAAGAGGGTCCAGCCGAAGATCACCAGAACAAAGACCGCATTACGAAGTTATTGCGGTTCTCGTCAACTCAGACCGCTGACACCAAGCAGACAGTAAGCGTTGAAGACTACATCGGTAGAATGATCGATGGTCAGAAAGACATTTACTACCTGGTGGCTGAATCCCACACCAATGCGCTCGGATCTCCATATCTTGAAGCCTTCAAAGCACGTGGCATTGAAGTGCTGATCTTATCAGACCGCATTGATGAGTGGCTGATGGGTCACTTACAGTCATTTGAGGAGCATCAGTTTGTCGATGTGACGCGTGACGGGCTTGAACTCCCAGGCGAGGGTAAGGACGAGAAGAAAGAACAGAAAAAAGAGGCCAAGGAGCACAAGGCACTTCTGAAGCGGATGAAAGATGCGCTAACTGAGCAAGTGGCCGATGTGAAGCCTTCCGTACGCTTGACGGACTCTGCTGCGGTGCTGGTCTTGACCGAGCACGACATGGGGCCGCAGATGCGTCAGATCATGGAGGCGGCTGGCCAAGCCATGCCAGTGTCGAAACCGATTTTGGAAATTAATGCCGATCACAGCTTGCTACAGCGACTTGAGGCGGAAAAAGACGAAACGCGGTTCGGCGAATTGGCCCGACTTGTTTTTGATCACGCACAACTGGGTGCTGAGGGCAAACTAGACGACGCTCCGGGGTATTTAAAGCGGGTTAACGCACTCCTCAGTGAGCTCGCCGGTTGATTTTGCGCGGGTTATGGCTTGGGCTGATGGGTGTTTTGCTCTCAGCCTGCGCTGTACCAGTCAAGGCGCCCTCGGAGCTACGTGATCTGGTTAAGAGTGACACGGCATTTTTCGTTGAAGCTGTGCGCTCTGAGTTGGATCAGAATCTCAGTGTGCTTTTGGTTAAGCTTTACCGGCGTAACCCGGTGCAGTTGCCGGAAGGTACCTTGCTTGAAACACGAGTCGAACAGCTAAAGGCCGATCGCCTGAATCTGCAGGAATTTGGCAGCCCTGCACCAGATCGATTGATTCGCTCGGCTTTTGAGCCAGATTTTCAGGGTGATCGGGTTTTTGCATTGGTTGCTGGTTTGCAATCCATGGTCAATCATGCCTTCGATCATCGACGCGAATTCCTCTTGTTGGACGATCTGCCCACGGCGCAGTTCATCTATAACTCGGCACGTAACGTGGAGACGGCTGCTTACTTGATGCGGTCGCGTGTTGACGCTTCAGGTCAGCCGTTGATTCTTGCCGATGGCGTGCAAGATGGCATTTTAAACGCCAGCTACTCGCAATTGCTGGGTGAACTCATTGGGTTACAAGATGCGTTGTCAGTTGCTTTGGCGAAAAAAGATCAACGTACTCTCAATGCGGTCGCGCGGGGTGTCGCGTCGACCGTATTTTTACCTGTTGGTTTTTAAAGAATCGCAACGCCTTGAGTTTCTGGCCATAGTTCGCGCATTTCTTGATAAATCTGCGGTCCAGCAGCCAATGTCGGTTGTGGCTCGGTCCGCCAATTTGGACTGGCTAGATAATCGCTGACTACGGCGCCGGCTTCGTGCGCGATCAATAGACCGGCGATCGAGTCCCACGGCTTTAAATGCGTGTCAAAGAGCGCATCGAGGCGACCTGCCGCCAAATCACATAACATCAATGCCGCCGCACCCGGTTGGCGCAAAATTGCGCCGCGTTGCAATGCGCTGACTATGCGCCCACTTAATTCCTCGGCGGTCAGTTTTGAGCTGTGGCAGATGCCAACCAAACCGGTAGAAAAACTATCCCGCCATCTTGGAGTGAGTGCTCGTCCGTTTTCAGTGGCGCCCTGTCCACGTTCGGCGGCGTACAATGCGTCTCGAGTCGGATCGTAGATCCAGCCACCGATCACCTTTTCCTCAACAACCAATGCCAAGGTGGTGCAAAAGTAGGGAAGTCCCCGAATAAAATTGGTGGTGCCGTCAATCGGATCGATCACCCACTGCCGATGCCCGGTCCGCAGGTCAGACTCTTCGCCAACAAAACCATCCTCAGGAAAGGCTTTTGAGAGAATATCGATCATATGAGACTCCACGTCTCGATCGGCTTGGCTGACATAGTCCTGAGGGCCTTTCAAATCGATAACCAGTTGATCGCGATGTTGAAAGTGTTTCAAAGCCAATGCGCCTCCGGCACGGACTGCATGGATAGCGATTTCAGACGTTTGCATAAATTTCCCCTACACTGTGGTCTTTGACACCGCAGATCGAATCCTGTGAGCGCACTGACTGAAGCCAGCAAGCAATCCATCCAAGCACTCTACAGTGATTTTCTGCGTGCGCGAAATCTGAAACCACGGCTTGGGCAAAAACAGATGATCGCTGAAGTGGCGAGCATTCTGTCGCGAATTCATCAAGACGGTGATCCACCAATTGGTCTGATTGAAGCCGGAACGGGCACAGGAAAAACCTTGGCTTACTTGGTGGGTGCATTACCTGTTGCCTTGGAGCGGGAAATGCCGCTGCTCATCTCCACGGCAACGGTGTCGCTGCAAACGCAATTGATTGAAAAAGACCTGCCTGACTTAGTTGAGGCGACCGACTTAATGCTGACGTGGAGCTTGGCCAAAGGACGGCGTCGTTATCTCTGTCCAATTCGACTCGAGGCCGCGCTTGATACGGTGTCAGGACAGGATGCTATCTATCCAGATGAATTGACATTGGTGCTCGACAGCGACGATCGGCACTTGGTCGAGGGACTCAGTCGTGCCTGGGTAGATGGCTCTTGGCGCGGTGACATGGATCAGATTCCGGAAGTAATTACGGATGCAGTGCGCCTTGCGGTCACCACCGACCACCGCCGATGCCAGGGGCGCCAATGCCAAAGTTTTTCTGTCTGTCCGTATTTTCTCGCGCGGGACAGTTGGCTTGAGTCCGATGTGCTGATCGTCAATCATGATTTGTTAATGGCGGATTTGAAATTGGGTGGCGGAGTGATTCTACCGCCGCTTGAAAAAACGATCTTAGTCATCGACGAAGCACACCAGTTAGCACGCGTCGCCGCAGACCAGTTCACCAGTCAAATTCGGATCGCACAAAGCTTGGGGGCGATCAAAAGCCTCGACCGAGTACTGGGTACTCTGGCGGGCGTATTGCCCCAGTCGCATCGATTGCGATCAGATTTGGCGAGGTTGCCTGAATCGCTGAATGGATTAGGTCATCAGTTGGCAGATTGGGGCAAGCTCACATTGGCCAAAATGAGGGACTTGGACGAGCGTGATTTCAGTCACCAACAAGGGGGCTCGCGTTATCGATTGGGGCTTGATGATGTCTTTCCATGGCCAACTGATGGCCATGAACCGGTGCAGCAGACGCTGAATAAGGTGCAAAAGATTTTGGACTGGTTAAAGGGTGTTTCTGCAAATGGNTCGGATGAACTGTCTGAACATGATGCCGAAATGCTTGCTGCCCAAGTCGCCCTGTCGATGGGGCGATTAGAGTCGATTCCCAAGGTTACCACGGCGATGTCCGAGGGCACGGCAGAACAAGGCGATGCACGTTGGATCCGTGTGGGACAAGACGTGCGCTATGCGACACCGGATGATCCTACTGACATTGAGTTTTGGGTCAGCCCGATAGCTCCGGCGGATGCACTGCGAGATGATCTGTGGGGGCGAGTCGGCGCAGCGATTCTGACCTCGGCAACATTGGCTCACCAGCATGACTTTAAAGCGCCGGTTGAGGCGCTTGGCTTGCCACACAGTTCAGGATTGATCGTTGCTGGCGCTTTTGATTATGCGCGCCAAGGTGTATTGCGAGTGCCGGCTCAGGCCGGTGATCCGCGTGATGAGGAAGCGCATGCGACACGGATCAGCGAGTATTTAAACTCACGGGTCGACAGCGGATTGGGCGTATTGGTTTTATTCACCAGTTGGCGTTTGTTATTCCGGGTTGAGGAGCGCATCAATCAGGCACTTCGGGAGCAGCTGTTGGTGCAGGGGCAGTTACCGTTAAGTGAACTCTTGTCTGCGCACCAAAAGAAGCGTTTGACAGGACAGACTTCGGTGATATTTGGCTTGCAGTCAATGGCAGAAGGTCTTGATTTGCCAGGAGATCTTGCCAATGAGGTGGTGATCACTCGGTTGCCATTTCAGCCGCCAGACGATCCGCGAGAAGCCACATTTGCTGAGTACTTGAAACGCCAAGGTCGTGATGCGTTTGCTGAGTTATCGATGCCAGCGGCGACGATTCGTTTACGGCAAGCAGTGGGTCGTTTGATTCGTTCTGAGACCGACACAGGTCAAATAACGGTACTGGATCGCCGTTTGGTGAATACCCGTTGGGGCCGAACCCTGTTACAAGAGCTACCAGCATTTCAATTAGAGGAACAGTGATGTCACAAATTGCCATAGTTGCCGCGAAACGTACTGCGGTTGGAAGCTTTTCGGGTGGATTAGCCAGTGTGTCAGCCGATGAACTTGGAGCGACGGTGATCCGGCAGCTTCTTGCAGATACCGGGGTCCATGCTGATCAGATTAGCGAAGTCATTTTGGGCCAGGTGCTGACCGCCGGGCAGGGGCAAAATCCGGCGCGTAAGGCGACCCTTAATGCCGGTCTTCCAGAAACCTGTCCTGCGATGACAATTAACAAAGTTTGCGGTTCAGGTTTAAAGGCTGTTTCGCTCGGTGTGCAAGCTATTCTGTGTGGCGATGCGGANATCATCATNGCCGGTGGGCAAGAAAACATGAGTCAATCTGGNCACGTGCTGCTGGGNTCGCGCGACGGATTTCGGATGGGTAACGCAAGCCTTGTAGATACCATGCTGAAAGACGGCCTGACAGATACATTCGGTGGCTATCACATGGGTGTGACTGCGGAAAATGTAGCCAAAAAATTCGATATCAGCCGTGAAGAGCAAGATGCGTTTGCCGCTGCGTCGCAACAAAAAGCATCGAAAGCCCGTGCTGAGGGACGGTTTGCTGACGAGATCGTTCCAGTTTTTGTACCGCAACGGAAAGGCGATCCAATCGAGTTTAAGACCGATGAGTTCATCCGTGATGGCGTGACCGCTGAGGCACTGGGTAAGTTGCGCCCGGCATTTGATAAGGCGGGGACCGTGACCGCAGGTAATGCGTCGGGGATTAACGACGGTGCGGCAGCGGTGATGTTGATGACTGTGGCCAAAGCAGAATCCCTAGGGCTCCCGATCTTGGCGCGAGTCAAAGCCTATGCATCCGCCGGGGTTGCTCCTGAGATTATGGGNACCGGTCCAATTCCAGCGACNGAGCTGTGTTTACAGCGTGCTGGCTGGACACATCAGGAGCTGGATTTGGTCGAAGCCAACGAAGCCTTCGCCGCACAGGCCATTGGAGTCAATAAAGGGTTGGGCTGGGATACAGCGAAAGTGAATGTGAATGGCGGTGCGATCGCGATTGGTCATCCTATTGGGGCCTCCGGTTGCCGAGTCTTTGTCTCGTTGATTCACGAAATGATCAAGCGTGATGCCAAGAAGGGTTTGGCGACACTGTGCATCGGTGGTGGACAAGGTGTGGCGCTCGCTATCGAGCGGTAATTAGTCGCAATCAGGGTCCCTCGTGTACACTCTCGCTTTCGATGAGAGGCTGCGAGGGATCATGACTGAATCGAACACGACTACACTTTGGGATGTCAGTAGTTTTGACGTNCCACCTGAAGAGGGTAAAACTCGTTTTCACGATCTGGATCTGCCCAAAGCATTGATGCACGCGATTGCAGATCTTGGGTTTCGGCATACCAGTCCAGTCCAGGCTGAAGCACTTCCGGTACTGCTTGATGGTGAAGATATTGTCGCCAAGGCGCAAACCGGAACCGGTAAGACAGCCGCCTTCTTGATCGCCATGATCGACACCTTTCTCCGTGAGCCAATTGATGGTAAACGCCGGACGGGCACCCCGCGCGCATTAATTCTAGCTCCTACCCGCGAGCTGGTTGTGCAAATTGCCGCTGATGCAGAGAATCTATGCAAATACACGCGCTTGTCGGTGGTTTCGATTGTCGGCGGTATGGATTATCAAAAGCAACGTGATGATCTNAGGCACGCGCCTTGCGACATCATGGTGGCGACACCTGGACGCTTGATCGACTTCTTAGGCCAGAATGAAATCAATCTCCGCAAGATTGAAATCTTGGTCTTGGATGAGGCCGATCGAATGCTGGACATGGGCTTCATGCCAGATGTGCGTCGCATTGTGCGTGCCTGCCCACGTAAGGAGTCCCGTCAGACGATGCTGTTCTCCGCAACATTCACGCCGCAGATTGTGGAGTTATCTGAGCGCTGGACCTTCGATCCGACGCGGATCGAAATTGCACCAGAGCATGTCACGACGGATCGCGTCGAGCAGATTGTTTATATCACCACCCATGACACCAAGTACCAACTGCTGAAAAATCTCATTCTGACTCGAGAATTACACAAGGTGATGGTATTCGCCAATCGCCGCGACCTGTGTCGTAATTTGGTGGATCGCTTGGTAGGCGATGGCATCGATGCGGCGTTGTTGAGTGGAGAGGTGCCACAACGGAAGCGAATCCAAACACTGGATCGATTTAAAGAAGGGAAGACCCGTGTGATGGTGGCAACCGACGTGGCTGGTCGCGGTATTCATATCGATGGTGTGGGACATGTGATCAACTACACCTTGCCAGAAGACCCTGAGGACTATGTACACCGCATCGGTCGAACAGGGCGCGCTGGTGCAGATGGCACCTCGATCAGTTTTGCATGTGAGGACGATTCGTTTTTGCTACCAGAAATCGAAGCTTTCATTGGTCGCGCATTGCCATGTCAACAGGCACCTGAGTCACTCATCGTCGACGCACGAGATGCTGAACCTGCAAGCTGAGTGGTCTCATCCTTATCAGAGCCTACCTGAGTCGATATTTTGGTCTCGGGTGAAGCCTGAACCGCTGTTAAATCCTGGTTTTGTGGATTGGAATGATGGGCTCGCCGAGGTATTGGGCGTGGCAGGGATGCAGCAAATGGATGGTGCTCTTGACGCGTTTTCAGGGCATCAACCACTGCCTGAATGGGATCCAATTGCGCAGGTTTATTCGGGACATCAGTTTGGTCAGTGGGCCGGGCAACTCGGTGATGGGCGAGGTGTGTATCTTGGTCTTTCTCATCANGCCGGTCGCGCACACGAGTGGCATTTGAAGGGTGCTGGTGAGACACCATATTCTCGGATGGGTGATGGACGCAGTGTGCTGCGCAGTGCGATTCGCGAATATCTCGGATCTGAGTACATGGCTGCACTCGGTGTGCCAACCACGCGCGCGCTTTGCTTAGTCCGGAGCCAGACACCGGTTCGTCGAGAGCAGATGGAAACAGGTGCAACCCTGTGTCGAATTGCGCAGAGCCATCTTCGGATCGGCCACATGGAGCACTTTTACCATCGTCAAGATCATGATGCGCTCGCCTCGATGTATGAGTTTGCGATCGCGAGTCTAGATGCGGATCTGTTGGGGTACCCAAATCGCCACGAGCTGGTGTTTGCGCGCTATGTTGATCGCAGTGCCGCGTTGGTGGCCCAGTGGATGGCTGTTGGCTTCGTGCATGGGGTGATGAACACCGACAATACCGCCTTGTCTGGAGAGACGCTTGATTACGGTCCCTACGGATTTGTGGATCACTGGAACGCTGACTACGTGATTAATCATACCGATCGAGGGGGGCGCTACGCCTATGGCCAACAGCCACGCGTGATGCATTGGAATCTGGCCTGTCTGGCGGAGACGCTGACGCCGTATGTGTCGGTGGAGGTTTTGCAATCGCTGTTGGCGCAATTTCCTGACCAATTCAGTCAACACCTACGCACCACGCTCGCTCAGCGTCTGGCGATTGCTCAAGATAATCCGCGATTGGACACGGTGATTGACAAGCTGCGTGACACTTTTTCGAGTCCAGGTCTTTATTATCCGGAGAGTTTTTACGGTTTGTTGAGTGGTGGTGAGTTTCAGTTGAGTCGTATGGGGGCATCGTGGGAAGCCCTGTATCGCTTATGGCAGCAGGAGATGGAGCCCAGTTTAGCGCCTCAGGCTCAAGCGATTGCGCCACAATGGCTATTGAGCCATTGGCTGTTGCAGTCGGTGATCGAGCGCGCTGATTCGGGAATCGATTCAGATATAGTTGCTCTGCGTAAGGCGATGGCGCACGGTCTCAATCAGCACTGCGATGTTGCGACAGCCCTCGGTGGGGTTGCACCGGATAGCTCGGCATCAGTGCATTTAAGCTGCAGTTCATAAAACAGGAGAGAATATGCGGGTAGCCGTGATAGGGGCAGGGAGCTTCGGAACTGTGTTGGCTGATGTGGCTGCGCACAACATGTGCGAGGTGGCGATTTACGCCCGTAACCCAGATCTGGTCGCAGCAATTAATCAAACCCACCGAAATCCCCAATACCATCCAGATTTGGAGTTGCATCAGAGTGTCACCGCCAGTGATGACATTGCATCCGTTGTCAACAAAGCTGAACTGGTGTTGCTCTCGGTACCCTCGAAGTCGATGGACGCTGTCTGTGAGCAGTTGGCATCCTGCCTCGCTCCGAGCGCAGCCCTGTTGTCCACAACCAAGGGTATACGGGAGCAGGGTTTCTTGTTGATGAGCCAAGTGATCTCTGAGCATCTGCCAACGCATCCAGTGGGCGTTCTGTCTGGACCCAATTTGGCACATGAGATCGCGCGTCGACACCTTACAGCCTCTGTGGTTGCGAGTCGTGATCCACGGGTCCGTGAGCTGGCACGTGCTGCCTTTGCAACCCGTTACTTCAGGCTCTACAGCTCAGAGGACCTGATCAGCGTGGAATTGGGCGGCGCATTGAAAAACATCTANGCAATAGCTGCAGGCCTTGCTGATGGACTTGGCGTTGGTGAAAACACCAAAGGGCTCTTGATTACGCGTGCGTTGGCGGAGATGTCAAGATTGTCGAGCCAGATGGGCGGCAANCCGTTGAGTTTTCTTGGTTTGGCGGGTGTTGGCGATTTGTATGTCACCAGTGTGTCACCGCTGTCACGGAATTTTCGCGTTGGCAGGGCGTTGGCAGAAGGTCTCACGCTGGATGCCGCCGAGGCACAGTTGGGTCAGGTAGCCGAGGGGGTCAATACCCTCCGCCTGGTGAGGGCTCGGTGTGAATCGCTGGGGATTGTCATGCCGATTCTGGAAGCCTTGTATCAAGTAATCTTTGGCGGCAAGCCGGTACGGCAAATGGCCGTACAGATGATGCAAGCAGCACACACTTCAGATGTTGAGTTTTTGATGCCGGGAGCACACCCGGCACTCTAGTTAGCCGCGGCGGGTTGGCAACGCATCCTTTAGACCGGCAGCGAACTTTAACAACGCTTTCTCGGTCGTTTCCCAATCGATGCAGGCATCAGTTACGGACACACCGTATTTTAGCTGGCTGAGATCATCAGGAATGTTCTGGTTGCCCTCGTGGATGTTCGATTCGATCATCACGCCACAAATGCTTTCATTGCCGTCTCGAATTTGATGCGCGATGTCGTCTAGCACCAGAGGCTGCACATTGTGATCTTTATTGGAATTGGCGTGCGAGCAGTCGACCACGATATTTTTCGCCAGCCCAGCCTTTTCAAGCGCTTGCTCACAGAGGGCCACGCTCACCGAATCATAATTAGGCTTGCCGCCCCCGCCGCGCAATACCACGTGACCATATCCGTTGCCGCGTGTTCTGGTGATTGCCACCTGACCGTCGGGATTAATCCCAAGAAAGGCATGTCCGTGGGTCACTGACTTCATGGCGTTAACAGCTACATCTAATGAGCCATCGGTGCCATTTTTAAAGCCAACCGGGGATGACAAGCCTGAGCTCATTTCCCGGTGCGTTTGACTCTCAGTGGTGCGCGCACCAATNGCCGTCCAAGTAATGGTGTCTTGTAGGTATTGAGGGGAGATCGGATCCAGTGCCTCAGTAGCCAGAGGGAGCCCGAGTTCACTCAAATCGATCAATAACTTACGCGCTATTCGCAAACCTTTTTCGATATCAAAGCTGCCATTTAACAAAGGATCATTGATCAAGCCTTTCCAGCCTACGGTGGTTCGCGGCTTCTCAAAATATACTCGCATGATCACGAACAGCTGATCTGACACCTCAGAGGCCAGTTGCTTCAAACGGCGTGCGTAGTCCATGGCCAAATCAGGATCGTGGATGGAGCAGGGTCCGACAACAACAAACAGACGCTTATCAGTGCCGTCGAGGATGTTTTTGACGACTTGGCGTGACTCATTGACCAACTGACGCGTTGCATCAGGCAATGGCAGTTCATGCTTCAGTGCGGTCGGTGGGATTACGACTTCGTAGTTTTCAATGTTCAGATCGGACAGGCGCATCGGGTTATCACAGCTATAAAACGAACGAGCCCGCCATTGTAGAGTGCTCGCCGCTGTTGGCAAGAAAATCTATTGACACCATCTGCTGAGACAGTATCATGCGCCCCCATCGTTGCATCGGGTGGATAGCTCAGTTGGAAGAGCATCGCCCTTACAAGGCGAGGGTCGGGGGTTCGAGCCCCTCTCCACCCACCAAGTCCGAAGCAATGACCGCACGGAGCGGTAGTTCAGTTGGTTAGAATACCGGCCTGTCACGCCGGGGGTCGCGGGTTCGAGTCCCGTCCGCTCCGCCATTATTTNTAAAAAACCGGTTTACGCCGGTTTTTTTATGTCTCGGATTTCAGTGTAGACGCTTGCAGTGCCTGTTCGGCAAATTGATCTGGCATGACAAACATCCGTAGGACTTCAGAATGCTCTCCGTGCTTACGAATNAGCGCGTAACAGTCGGCTTGCTCAGGGCGCGGAAGNCGGCGGGGAATGAGCGATAGGTCTGGCGCTTGTGCAGCAGGTCCGATCCACCGGTCGCGCGGAATGAAACGCCAGCCACAGTCACTACCAAATGGACGCGTGACTGCTCGGAACGCATCCGCGTAGTCACGATGCAAGCACCAGTAGCTGAGATCGGACTGGTGAGTCTGGTTTGGCAGCACGATGGGTTCTTGCCAAGGATGCAGTAGGTAACCGAAGACCAAGCCCAAGCGATCTGTCGGCCGTTGGATGCCGAGTGTGCTCAATGCCGATTCAGCCTCTGCTGTCTGGCTTAGAGGCAACTGGTGCAGATTGAGATGGTTAATCTTTAAATCCAGACGATCTTGGCAACTTGGACCAACCCAGTTATGCCAGCGTGTACGGTCTCGACCGGCTGCCATCCCAGCGTAGAACTTCAGTGCTACTTCAAGGTGTAAGACCTCAGATCCTGTGTCCAGTAAATAATCGATTTCACCGATCGTTTGTGTGCCAGAACGGATCGCGAGACCGTGTTTCAGCAGGGCCACTGTGTCTATTTCTTCGAGCAGGGCGGAGAGGAGCTCCTCGAAACGACGCCCAAGACGTCGCGGTTCACCGTGCCATGCCCACTGGGTGGCCAACTGCTCGGCAGCGTGTGCTGTTCGCACCTCAGTGGAAGCTGACCAGGGAATTTTACGATCCGGGCATGAACTCCAAATAGGTTCTGAGGCCAGAATCCAGTCTAATTCCTGCTGAATCGCGTCGGGGTGGTTCGCCTCAGACGCAGATTGAGGTGTAATAGACATAACACTCCTGAGGATGGCATGTGAAAAAATTCAACCGCATTGCGCTCATTGGCCGCGCAGGCCACCAGAACGCCTTGGATACCATATCACGCTTGGTTCAGTTTCTTCGGGCTGAGGGGCTTGAAGTCTGGCTTGANGACGATGTNGCTGACCACGAACAATTTTCCGGTATTCCACATTGTGCGTTGGAATTGATTGGTCAGAAGGTTGACTTGGCTGTTGTGGTAGGTGGAGACGGGAGTCTATTGGGGGCAAGTCGGGCGCTGGCTAAGTTCAATACGCCGGTGTTGGGAGTGAACCGTGGGACTTTGGGGTTCCTGACCGATATCCGGCCCAATGATGCGATTGACAAAATTCAACAGGCATTAGAGGGTGAGTTTACCGAGGAAACCCGTAACTTAAATGCAGTCGAGGTGTTGCGCGACGGCAAAGTGATTGCGCGTGCCACGGCCCTAAATGACGTGGTCTTGCACAAAGGGCAATCTGCTCGGATGCTTGGATACGATTTATGTATNGACGACCAATTTGTGTATTCCAGTCGTTCGGATGGCCTCATTTGTGCGACTCCGACAGGTTCAACAGCCTATGCGTTGAGCGCTGGTGGGCCAATCATGCATCCTAAGCTGGATGCATTGATCTTGGTGCCGATGTTCCCACATACGCTGAATGCGAGGCCGATTGTGGTGCCCGCCAGTTCGGTTATTACNGTNACCGTAACGGAGAAGCATCAAGCGCTTCCGCAAGTGAGTTGTGATGGGCAAACGCATATTGCGTTGTTGTTGGGGGATCAGGTGGTAATCCGACGTTCCGAGCAGCATCTGACGCTCTTGCATCCACCAGGCTATGACTACTACGAAGTGTGCCGCTCAAAACTGCAATGGGGCGGCCGGATTGAACCACAACAGGATAGCGAATGAATTCAGTTGACGAACTTATCGAGGCCCTGACGCCGGCCATGCTCAATGACCTGAAACGAGCCGTTGAACTTGGTAAGTTCCCGGATGGCCGTGTTGTTACGCCTGAGCAGCGGGAGTTGATGCTGGAGGCAGTGATTCGCTACGAGGCCCTGCACACGGCAGAGGACGCTCGGACTGGATTTATCGATCGGGGTAACTCGACCTGCGAAATCCCCGATCCTCGAGTTGACATTATTCCTACACAGGAGAGTCCAAATGACTGACGCGCGCACGCTAGAGGCCGCCCCACAGATCACTCGATTGGATGCGTACAGCGCTTATCCTTATCGAGTGCATAAGGTCGATCTGCATGTGCAACTGCACCCAACACATACCCGTGTGACCCAAACCAGCGTGTTTGAGCGCGTGATTCACGACACCACGGCATTGGAGCTTTACGGGCTCAATTTGAACCGTATCTCGATCCAGATTGATGGTGAGGAAGTAGCCGCCGATCGCCTGGTTGAAGTGGATGAGTCGTTGCTGATTCGACAAGTACCGACGCACTTCACGCTAACAGTGGTTACAGAGATTAATCCGGAAGCCAACACGGCATTGGAAGGGTTGTATCTGTCCAACGGGATGTTNTGCACACAATGCGAGGCTGAGGGGTTTCGCCGCATTACCTATTATCCAGACCGTCCGGACGTGATGAGTATATTCACCACCACGATCGTCGCAGAAAAAGAGTATCCAGTGCTGTTGTCCAATGGCAATCCAGTTTCGGAAGTGGAACATGCCGATGGCACGAGGGAAGTGGTTTGGCACGACCCGTTCCCAAAACCGAGTTATCTGTTCGCGCTCGTGGGAGGTGATCTCGCAGTACAAACAGATCAGTTTACGACTCAGTCAGGACGCTCAGTCGATTTGCGGATCTATGTTGATGCCAAAGACCTGAATCGAGTCGACTACGCATTAGAAAGTCTCAAGCGCGCCATGGCGTGGGATGAGGAGGCTTTTGGTCGGGAATACGATCTGGACATTTTTATGATTGTGGCTGTCAGCCACTTCAACATGGGTGCCATGGAAAACAAGGGTTTGAATATTTTCAACTCCAGTTGTGTTTTGGCTAACCCTGAAGCGGCAACAGACCAGGCTTTTCAGCGTATTGAGGCGATCATTGCCCACGAGTACTTCCATAATTGGTCGGGCAACCGTGTCACTTGCCGTGATTGGTTCCAGTTGAGCCTCAAAGAAGGTTTTACAGTGTTTCGCGACAGTGAATTCACTGCAGATATCAATTCTCGAGCGGTTAAGCGAATCCAAGACGTTAATTTCCTGCGTTCAGCACAATTCACCGAAGACGCTGGTCCGACCGCGCATCCAGTGCAGCCAAGCGAGTACATGGAAATTTCCAACTTCTACACCCTAACAATCTATGAGAAGGGTGCCGAAATCGTGCGGATGTTAAAAACACTGCTTGGCCCTGCACAGTTTCGAGCGGGCAGCGATCTGTATTTCGCACGACATGATGGTCAAGCAGTGACTATCGATCAGTTTGTGCAAGCCATGGCCGATGTGTCAAAACGAGATCTCTCGACTTTTATGCGCTGGTATCGACAGGCTGGCACACCGGTGTTGCAGATCAACGAAACTTGGGATGCAAACCGTCGTGTGCTGACTCTAGATCTGATGCAGACCGCACCGTCAGTGGCGTCCGGCGATTCGCATGCACCCTATGTGATCCCGGTGAGTTATCAGGTTTTTGACCGCGTCAGTGGTCAGGTTCTGGTGCCGGAGTCACTATTCGAATTGCACCAGCCCTCTGCCACGATTGAGGTACCTGTTGAGCACGGCGATCCCGTTGTATCGATGCTGCGCGGCTTGTCGGCACCTGTGCGGTTACAGTACGACAGGCCGCTAGCCGACTATGCTGCGGTTGCGCTTCATGATGACGATGGTGTTAGCCGTTGGGATGCGATTCAGGCGTTGTATATCAAGTCGATTGGGGAACAAATGGGTGGCTGCGGAAATGCGGCTTGCGANGCGACTGTCGAGGTATTACANGGGCTATTGCATGATCCCGCAGCAATNGTTGACCCTGCGTGTATTGCAGAGATGCTGATGTTGCCACAAGACAACATCCTCTGGGATGCTTTTCAACCCGCTGATCCACAGCAAATCGTTGCTGCCCGCAAAGCCTTGCGCGGGGAATTGGCCAACCGTTTGGCGTCAATTTGGCCCGAGTTATATCGGCAGATGCAGGTACCCGGCCCCTATCAACCCGAGGCGGATGCCATCGGGCGACGCAGTCTTGGTATCGCAGCACTTGGGTTCTGGGCACGGTTCGAGGCTGTCGATGCTGAGCTGGAGCGATTGTTTGACAGTGCTGGCAACTTGACTGAACGGTTTGCGGCCTACCGGATCGCCAGGTCGGACGGGTCTGATGCGCTGGGAAGCCGGTTATCTGAAGCGTTTTTAGCGCAAGCCGATACCGATGAGGTCTTAGATTTGTGGTTGTCTACCGAGGCCGTTAATGAGTCGACTGCAACGCTTGAACGCGTTCAGGAACTGACGTCACATCCACGCTTTGCATGGACCAACCCGAATCGCGTACGTGCTGTAATTGGTGCCTTTGCGGGGCGCAACGTGAAAGCCTTCCACACCGAAGCCGGATACGCCTATCTTCGCGATGTGGTGGTGAAGCTTGATGCGATGAATCCGCAAATTGCAGCGCGGCTCGTCAATCCGCTGTGTCAATGGGGCCGGTTGGCGTCGCCCTATGCAGAGCAAATGAGCCGGCAACTGGACGACATGGTGATCATGAAACTTTCAAAAGATTTATATGAGATAGTCGACAAAAGCCGTCGTAAATAATAAGAAAATTCGAGGGGGAAGATCATGCAAACTGGTAAACGCGATCCGCAGGANATTGTTCAGGCGGTCGTCGCCTGCTCAAAAGCAGTTGGTATACAGGTCTTCGCTGAGGCATTCATGAGCTCGTTGTCGACGCGTGATCTGGAGCGGTTCCGCACCGATGATTTGGTAGGCGCGATCGTCCATGCCCACGGCGTACTCAGTGGTTCAACAAAGCCACAAGTTGAGCTCTTCAATCCGGGATTTGAGGAGTTTGGGTGGCAAAGCGACTACACCGTGTGTGTGATTCACCATCCGGATATTCCGTTCTTGGTGGATAGTTTGCGAATCGAATTGTTGCAACAAGAAATTGAAGTACACACCCAAGCCAATATGGTCCTGAGCGTATCTCGGGACAGCAAAGATCGTGTCACTGAGATGCGCCTCAGTCAGACTCAGGTTGAGTCCTGTGAAAGTCTCATCTGGCTTGAGATCGACCGTAGTACGCAGAAAGATGTGTTACGTCGGATCAAGGTGTCGTTACAAAACGTACTACAGGACTTGCGCTTGGTGGTAGACGACTTTGAGCCACTGCGCAGTAAAGTAAAAACCATCGGCGGCATGCTCACTCAGACTGCGCATGATGCGAGCCAAGTGGCCGAGATTGCTCTGTTCCTGGATTGGTTGGCGGATGATCATTTTACCTTCTTGGGCTATGAGTATTTCTCGCTCCGATCCGGCGATACATTGCAACTGGATGCTCCGCAAAGCTTGGGGTT
>JGI26086J50260_1000129_pt1 | contig 48081 bp, 51 predicted proteins | sample SaaInl3SG_22_DNA_FD_50260 | JGI IMG/M metagenome (IMG submission 50260)
CGAGCAGGTCGATAGACAGGTTGTTTTACGTCATGATTGGAGGAGCATCACGCTCTAACGACCCTCGTCAGGCCGTAACAAAACTGTCATTATTTGTTCATCGAACCGTCTTTCTTGCCTCATAAACTGTGTCAAACAGCCAGGGAATTTCACATGTCGATGACCGAACTCAATCGTAATCAAGGATTTTCAGTACGGTTGGCCTCCACTCCTGAAGAGATCGAGCAAACGCAGCGTTTGCGATTTGATGTCTTTGCCAAAGAGATGGGCGCACAGGTCCAATCAACCAAACCAGGGGTGGAGTCAGACGCATTTGACCCGTATTGCGAGCACTTACTTGTTGAGGAATTATCGACTGGTCGAGTGATCGCTTCTACGCGTTTGTTACGCCGATCAGAAGCTGATCTGATTGGTCAGTATTATTCTGAATCAGAGTTCACNGCGACCTTTGTGCGNTCGTTATCGGGCGANGTCGTCGAGTTAGGTCGTACGTGTGTGCACGTGGACTTTCGGTCNGGTGGTGGAATTATGCTGCTGTGGAGTGGTATCGCTAAACTGATGCAGGCATGGCAGATTGATTATTTGGTGGGCTGTGCCAGTGTGCCGTGCCGAGACGATGGGCAGTTGGTTCAAACCTTGATGAATCAACTGCGTGCCAAGCACTTTAGCCCAGAGGAATTGCGTGCAGTACCGCGCGTGCCAGTGGCCACGCTGCGAGGACCGGAGCTTAGTGGGGCCATCATTCCACCTTTATTAAAAGCCTATCTCCGACTGGGTGCTTGGGTGTGCGGTGAGCCAAGTTTGGATGAAGAGTTTGGTGTCGCCGATCTGATGGTATTGTTGGATATGGAACAACTGAACCACCGTTACTTTAAGCATTTCCTTGGCCGCGAATCCAGGGCCGCCGATGCTGTGGCTTTTGCCGTTCCCGTGGCATACAGCGCATGAGGTTACTACGCATCGTCGCACACATGATCACAGGCCTCTGGATATTGCGCCGCCTCGCCGTTCGTCGCGAACCACGCCTGACAAAGCGCCGTGTGCAGTTGTGGCATCGTAAAGCCTTGCATCTGTTTGGCCTTGAGCGTGTGTTGGTTGGAGAGATTCCTGCGGGCCCGTGCTTGATTGTGTCAAACCACCTGTCATGGATCGATATCCTGATGATCGGCTCGATCATGAATGTCCGATTTTTGTCCAAAGCGGAAGTGGCTTCCTGGCCCTTGGTTGGCCGGTTGGCTACAGGTGCGGGCACCTTGTATGTGCATCGTGGCGATCGCCGATCTGCGGAACAGGCGCTGGATGACATTGCGCAGGCCCTGGCCGCTGGGGATCAGGTCGTGGTCTTTCCGGAAGGCACTTCGACTCGTGGCCCGATGCCGATTAAATTTCGCAGTCGGTTGATTGAGGCCGCACGGCGAGTGGGCGTTCCGGTAGTACCCATGGCACTGAGCTACCACGGGCCAGGAAAAGAGTTTGCGTCTTACGCCGGTGATGATGAGTTTGTGTCACATATGTCGCGTCTGTCCCGGGCGCCTTTTATTCGTGGACGGGTCGCGGTCGGGCGTCCCATCGCATGTGACGAGCCAGCGGCTGCGATTGCACGCCAAGCTCAGGCTGATGTTGAGTCATTGCTGGAGTCGGTAGTTTGTCAACCACGCGGGACGCTAACTCAGTCCGGCGATTTGGCGCTAGTGACGACGCACTGAGAGCTTGCCCACGTGTTGTCCGCGCGCGGTTACCACAGTTGGAGATCGCATGGCTTCGGGCAGTCTGGTGACAATGTCGTCTTCACCGAGTGCGCTCAATAGCGCAACTACCAGAGCTTCCTGGCCTCGCAGGGAACCATCCTCGCACTTCAATGCAAACCCCAGTCCGCGGTCAATAAGTGCCCCACAGTAGACCCCTTCTGCACCCATTTTCACCTGCAAACGGCCACGTCCTGCCTGCAAAAGGGCGGTATCTAAACGCTCTGTTCCCGCCACCATAAATGGCTGTGCAGCTTGTGCTTGGAATAACCGTGCGGCAGCTACGCGAAGCGGGCCTTCGAGTTGACCGGCTGCGAGGCGCGCAAATCCAAAAGCTAAAACCGACAGTGGCATCGCATAGGTGGGTACGGAACACCCATCTGTGGCACATGGCAGCGTTTCGATGTCGCATTGNAATATCTGCGCCATGTGTGCACGAATTTGCGCTTGCAGCGGGTGGTCATAGTTTGTGTATCCTTCAGTTGGCCAGCCGCGTTGCTTACAAACCGAGAGCATCCCTGCATGTTTTCCCGAACAGCAATGGTGTAAGGCACAAACAGTCTGATGGGCGTGCGCCAGCGCCAGCCTCACGGCTTCAGTGAATGGTGGCGCAATGCCGCACTCAAGATCGGCTGCTGACAGTCCGATTTGCTGTAGCCACTGACCTACCAATGTGGTGTGCTCGATTTCACCATTGTGTGATGCACAGGCAATGGCGAGATGTGAATCTGTCAGTTGAAAGGTATCGGCAGCGCCACTGGCCACCAGTTCCAAAGCTTGTACCCATTTGGCAGCAGAGCGTGGGAAGGTCACCCGCTCAGGATCGCCGAATTGCAAATGCACCTGGCCGGCATGATCTACCACTACACCGTGACCCAGATGCTGACTTTCTACAAGGTCCCCACGCGATACTTCAACGATCCATGGATTCATCACATGCTCCAAAAACTTCAGTCAACCAGTGTTTTAGAAAAAAAGAAACTCAGCGCAAACGACTTTGCCGACTGAAACTGGGCCGAAGGAACTCCATTTGATCGGAGCGAATCCGGTGTGAGTTGATCAGTGCCAGGTATTCGGCATGGTTTGGCGTGTAGGGCAGCGCGAGCAGGTCCATGCTCATTTCTTCTAGCATTTTATTGCCCTTGTGTTGGTTGCATCGACGGCATGCGGTGACTACGTTCATCCAAATGTCCTGGCCGCCACGGGACAGTGGGACCACATGATCTCGGGTCAGATCTTTGTCTTGGAAGTCTCTGCCACAGTATAGGCAGAGATGTTGATCACGACGAAACAAGGACGTGTTTGTTAGATTTGGAATGCGGCTTGCGAGATCGAAAACTCGTCCTTCGCAAGCCATGATTGAGTGCAACACAAGGGTCGATTGTTGNCCTGTNAGTCGTGACCGCCCGCCTCGAACAGTCATACAAGGTGAGCCTAACGTCCAGGCCACCATCCCACGGGCCTGCAGNGTGGCCGCATCCTCCCAGGAAAGCCATTCCACTGGAGAGCCGGCAATGTTTAAGCGCAATATCCGTTCGTGCATACACCCACCTTGGTGTTCGAAATTACCCCATTTTTATGACAATTCAACCCTCATTGATAGGTCAATGGCAGAAATATCCTTAGTCAGAGTGCCCANTGAGATNCGGTCAACACCGGTTTNCCCGATTTCGGCNAGATTCGCTTCGGTGATGCCACCTGAGGCCTCCAATTCGATATCGACAAGGCCCAGCGTTTGGCGCTCCACAACTGCGAGTTTCAGGCCATCGAGGTCAAAGTTATCGAGCATAATAATGTCTGGCTTGGCTGCAAACGCTTCCATCAATTCAGCGTGTGTCTCGACCTCCACTTGAATCTTCACTTCGGGGTGAAGCAACTGAGCAGCCCGCACCGCTTCGGTCAATCCGCCGGCTGCAGCGATGTGATTTTCTTTGATCAAGACTTGATCAAATAAGCCGATCCGGTGATTGTAACCGCCGCCAACGCGAACCGCATATTTCTGTGCCAGTCTGAGTCCAGGCAGCGTCTTTCGGGTGTCAAACAGCTTCGCTGGTGTTCCTTCAAGGGCAGCCGCCAGTTGGCGGGTTTTTGTGGCCACCGCAGACAAACACTGCAGAAAGTTCAGTGCCGTACGCTCACCGGTCAAGAGTGCCCGTGCAGGCCCGCGCAGCGTGGCCAATTGGGTGCCTGCGGCGACTGCATCGCCCTCGTCGGCGAACCATTCGAGCGTCACGGAAGGATCGATCTGGGCAAAGGTCTCGCGAACATAGGGCTGACCTGCAAGCACCATCGCATCACGTGTAATTAATGCCGCTGTGGCGTGTCGATCGATTGGGATCAGATCGGCTGTGACATCGCCAGAACCTAAGTCTTCAGCCAGTGCTCTGCGAACATCATCCCTTAAGCTGTCAGGAGCCATCATTTCAGGGCATCCTCAATGGACGCCCACCATCCAATGGCAACACGGTGCCCGTGGTGTAGATATTGGCTTGCAGGTAGCAAATCGCGTCAATTGCCACCTCAAATCCCGGCACTATTGCTAACGGGCTTTTTTCCAGTGCTTGTTGTCGATACGCGATGGAATCCTCGTCCCGGAATTCCAAAAGTGCAGGACACAGCGCATTGACCCGAATCGTCGGTGCATACTTTTTCGCTTGTGATTTGGTCACATTCAGCATTGCTGCCTTCGAGGCTGCATAGGCCATATGTTGGTCGCTACCCCGATTGGCCACATGATCGGCAACGTGAATCACAGACGGTGAGGTGGCAGCCCGCAAGGCCGGTAATAACGCCTCGGTCAACACCATGGGTGCTCCCACATGAATTCGCATCATCAAGGCTAAGTTGCTGAGATCGGCCTCGCCACCAGGGTCTGCTGCCCAGGTTGATGCATTGTGCACTACCGATTGAATAACAGGACATTGCGCACGCAGTGTATCTGCCGCTTCAACAATGCCGCGGTCAGTCGCAAAGTCGGCTTGCACAGTCAATGCGCCACGGTCCCGTAGTCTCGCCACCGCATCGCGTTCTGAACGGTAGGTGATGATGACCGGCTGATCCTGATCAAGGTAATGGTGCGCAAGCGCCAGGCCCAGTCGGGTGGCGCCGCCTGTGATGAGAATGGGTGCTGTCATGCGGTCAACTGGTCCGGTCTTATTGGATCTTCCATTTGAAAGAAGGCGTGCGAGAGTTGCAAGGGGGATGGCACATAATTTCGCTCGGACCGCCACACCCGTTCCGCTTCTTTGCACAGCGCATCGTATGCCTGATTGAAAGGATGGTGTGGATCCATTGGGTCACCATCTTGCATGGCATCAATACCTAATTCGTGCAGCCGTCGCCTGAACCAATCACGCAACAGTCGGTATTCTCGAACATGCAACGCGTGGTCTTCAGGATGCGTGATAACGGTGTACATCATAGAGCTTTCAGATCGGGACCGAGAGGAACTCGGACCACAGAGTCGGTCATCCAACTGTCGGCGTAATCACCGTCTGTTTGTTTTGAGAGCGACCACAGATAGCCTGCCACTTCACCACTGGATCCCACCACAATGACGGGGATCGATGCCGATCGTTCATCGAGGGTGGGCTGCCCAAGTTCACGGTTTGCGTGGTTGATGAGTGGTGCATAGGCTGGTTGTTTGACCACCGCTACAAAATGCCAGTAGGGACCGAGAGACGCCCGGTTGGCGGGACTGGCGAAACGGTAAGCCATCTCAATTCCTGCGTCGGCCGAGGGCTGGTCGTTTCTCGCCATGGCCTGCAAAACCGTTTCGACAACGTCCGATGGTGACATGCTTGGCGATGGCGTGGCCGCTTGCGACGGACCGAAACCCAGACTGAGTAGACACACCAAAATGCTTCCGAGACGGTTCATGACAGCTCCTTATTTACCGAAGATGGTTGGGGCGGATTCTGTGGTGACAAGACCCCATCTGGCGTGATGGCATAGCACTGTGCATCTTTCGCAGTGAACTGAGGCCCACCGGAAAACGCTGTGAACGCAGGCAGTAGCAGGGTGTGGGATTGGACGATCGCGAAACATGGAAAGATCAACCGATCAGTGCGGCGTTGAAAACGAACTTGTGGGTGGATGTGTCCTGCGATCCGGGGGCGGATGGCCTCTGGGTCTGGATGATGCGCTAAATCGACGGATCCAAAGGCTGTTGGTTCTGGATTCAGCTCAAATCCGAGCTCTTCAGCCAGTGCCTCCGCATGTCTGTCGTGATTGCCTAAGATCACCTGTAAACCCACTTTCAGTGACCGAAAAACAGTTGCCCACTTGGCGAGTTGTTGGATGTTGATTGATGCCGGATGATGAAAAAGATCACCCAGAATCCAAACAGTGGTTGCTCCTGTTTGCTGGACCGCAGTGCATAATCTCCCTAAATCCTCATGCTCGAGTGCGTCAGGAACTGCGATGCCCGAACGACGGAACAGGTGTCCCTTGCCTAAGTGCAGATCCGACAGAAACAAACATCCTGATTGAGGATGCCATAGCGTGCGATCCTTGCGCGCCACGAATTGTTGCTGAGCGAAATACAGATCAGTCATCAAACCCTGCCGTTAGCTTTGCCAGACGCATTTGCAATGTCTCAGTTGAGACCCTTGCACTGAGTCGCTCGATCATCAAGGGTAAACCAAGCGGTGAGGGGCGCGTCACTTCCACCGACTGTGGTGGATTACAGCGCAGACGCTCACAAGTCTCCCGCAACCGGTCGAGGTCACAGAATTCGCGGAGCACATCCTGTCTCGCCTGCTCCAACAAAAGATGCTCTGGATCATAGTTGGACAACACGTCAAACAACAAGCCAGCCGATGTTTGTAGCGCACGCGCCGATTTCATGCGACCGGGGTAGCCTTGAAATATCCATCCGGCGATTCGTGCGGTTGCTCGAAATTGACGTCGAGCGAGCTCTGACAATTGCAATGCAGATTGCAGATCATCGAGCAAACAGTGGTCACTGAGAAGGTCTTCCCAATCCGACAAAAGACGGTCGATCGGTTCGCGATCACTGCAAAGCCACTCGATCCCGTAGTCATTGACAGTCCAGGTGATGGTGGCAGGTTGTTGTGTTGCCAAACGTTGCGCGATGAGGGGTGCGAGCGCTTGATGCACGAGCCAGCCTGCAAATGGATAGATCCAAATGTGGTGCCCATCTCGGGAGCGGTATTGCTCGAGTAATGTGCGGCCTNTGGTTGGCACATGGCTGATGTCCGCCTGCAATGCGCGCGTCCGTTGTAATTCATGGTTAAGCCACTCCGCGTTGTCAATGCGTTCGGAGACTGGCTGATGCGCTCCCATCCGCTGCATTACAAAGCCTGCCAAAGTGTCTGACAGCGGCAAACGGCCTCCAGTCCATCGTGGGATTTCACTGGCGACTCCTGACGAGGCTGGTGTGACGAGTAATTCACCGTCGCGAAGTGTGTGCACTTTGAGTCGTTTGCCAGCAAACCGAAACACATCGCCGGGTTTCAAGCGCGCAGCAAACTGCTCCTCCACTTCACCAAATGGTTTCCCTCGGCGCATTTTCACGCGNACCTGTGTATTGGCGACAATAGTGCCAATACTCATCCGGTGTCGTGCTGCAATTTGCCGACTGGCGACAGCCCAGGTGCCGTCATCTAGCTGCACAAGGCGTCGGAACTCAGCGTACTGCTGCAGTGAATCAGAACCTTTTGACAGGATCGTTAGAAGCCCCGCAAATTGCTGGCTATCGAGGTGTTGATAGGCCTGAATTGAGCAGACTTCTGTTTGCATTGCGTCTGCATGCCAAGGCGNCTGCATGGCCATCGTCACCAGATGTTGCAGCAACACATCAAGACTTAATGCCGGTGGTCGGATCGGTTCCAACGAGTGATTATCCAGTGCATCAGCCAGAGCAGCGTATTCGTTGAGGTGCAGGCGGTGTGTGGGGACCAGTTGCATTTNGATTGCTTCACCCGGGCGATGTTTGGCCCGCCCGGCTCGTTGCAACAAACGACTTACTGAACGTGGTGAGCCAATTTGAATGACGCGATCGACCGCTTGAAAGTCGACACCCAAGTCGAGTGCACTGGTCGCAACAACCAGGTCCGCAGTACCCTCTTTGAGTGCAGTTTCCACTGATTCGCGCATCTCGCGGGACAGCGACCCATGGTGTAGAAACACCTTAAGGTCGCTGCGAAGAATCGACAGCGCCTGATACCAGTGTTCCGCCTGACTGCGGGTGTTGGTGAACATCAGGGTTGTAATCCCTGCATCCAGACTTTTCGCTACAGGGCCCAACAAATTCATGCCCAAATGTCCCGCCCAGGGCAGTCGTGAATCGGTATCGTGTTGGGTGATGTGCAGTGTGAGTTTGCGTGCCAGATCGCTGCTGGTGATCGCACCTTTCCTACCAACCGGTAACAATGCCTCGAGTGCCTCTTGAGGGTTGGCCAGGGTGGCTGAGACCCCAGTTGTGACTAAGTTTGGGCTGAGTTGGCGTAGTCGTGCCAAACAGAGCGTGGTTTGCACGCCACGTTTTGAGCTCCAAAGATCATGCCACTCGTCGACTACGACCAACTGCAAATTGGCAAACAGTGTTGTGGCTTTCGGTGATGACAGCATCACCGACAAGGATTCTGGCGTGGTGAAGAGCACCTGTGGTGGTTTTCGGTACACCTGCATCCGCTCACTGGCTGTGGAATCACCATTTCTGCACATGACCCGATGCGGGGTCTGTTCCAAGGGTTCGACCACGGCCAGCTCGAGATCGCGCGTCATCGCACGCAGTGGTGTGACGTAAAGAAGCCTAAGACCTTGGGGTCGTTCGTCCGCCATTAATTGATCAAGGATCGCTCCACATGCGGCCAGCGTCTTGCCGGAACCGGTTGGGCACTGAATCAATTGATCCACTCGGGCGGCAGTCCGTTCCCAGGCCAGTTGCTGAAAGTCAAACGGCGTCATTTGACGTGATGCAAAGTATGACCGGATTGATCGAAACTGAGTCATTGCCGACTGTCCAACAGCGACTCAAGGTGGCTGAGTTGATCGGCATCTGTGACATCAGCGTCTCGTCGCCAACGTACAATGCGTGGAAAACGAAGTGCAAGCCCGCTTTTGTGTCGACTGCTGCGTGCGATTCCTTCAAAAGCGATCTCGAACACGAGCTGCGGCTGTACTCGTCGGACTGGACCAAATTTCTCAATGGTGTGCGCACGAATCCATCGATCAGCCTCTTTTAATTCTGCGTCGGATAGTCCCGAGTATGCTTTTGCAACTGGGACCAGCTGGTCGTGATCAAACACAGCGAGCGTGAAGTCGGAGTGAATCGATGCTCGGCGACCATGGCCTGCTTGTGCATAAATGAGTACACAGTCGGCGGTCATCGGATCCAGTTTCCATTTCCACCAAAGACCTGCTTTTCTGCCGCCTGTGTAGAGGCCATCTACTGATTTCAGCATCAATCCCTCGGCGTCGTGTTCGGCTGCCGAAGTCCGAAGTTCCGCAAGCTCAGTCCAATTCTTGGCCTGAAGTACTGGACTGACTGCAATGGGCAGACTCTCGAGCCTGTTCCGACGAACGTGCAATGGCTGGCTCCTCAGGTCTTCACCTGATAGTCGCAAGCAATCATAGGGACGAAAAATTGCAGGATGGGTATTGAGGAGAGTTTTAGTGATGCGCTTTCGGTTGATTCGGGTCTGAAGGTCTTGAAATGTGCCCAATTTCCCCTCCCGCTGAATGAGAATCTCACCGTCAAGAACCAAGCCAGTTGGCAGCTGTGCCGTGGCTTCTATAATCTCTGGGAACTGTTCAGTAATGTCTTGATCGCCGCGCGACCAAAGCCGCGTCCACTGCGAGGTCTTGATCAGCTGGCAACGGATGCCATCCCACTTGTATTCGATTTGCAAGCCATTCAAATCGAGCGTGGTTTGGAGTGCGTCTTGCCAAGTATGGGCCAGTAGAAACGGCAGTGGGCTCGCGTGTTGCTCTGCCAAGGTGACGGGCTTTGTCAGCTCGTTCAGCCAAGTCGGGTGGGTCGGAAACGGGCCCATCAACCGCTCGTCGATTACCGAGCGTGCAATACCAGTTGTTTGCGCGATCGCGTCGTGTACCAGATTGCGGCTGACACCCACACGAAAACCACCGGTCGACAGTTTCAGAAATAAGAATGACTCATCACGGCTTAGATCTGTGAGAAATGCATGCAGGGTACGCACAAAGGTGTCATCACTGCCGGCACGCATTTGCCCGATGCTGTTGAACCACGCCACGATGAGCGGACGACTCAGCTCCGGCTCCCGTTGTGCATCGCTGCACAGGATCGACAGTGTTTCTGAGAGATCCCCCACCGCGCCATAACATGCATCGAAAATCCAACTGTGTGTTGGAAAGTGATGGTGCGCGATCTGCTTTAGGAGGCGAGTCGGAATCCCTTGGGCAATTTTTTCGCCACGGAGCGCTTTGATGGTATACGCGCTCTCGAGCGGGTCCGCATGGCGGATGAAGTGAACCAGTGCATCGCGCTTTGATCGCGTGCTGCGACTGACATCGAGTGCCTGAAAGAGTGCCACGCAGTTCAATGGTCATCCCCGGACGCGATTCCGAATGCGGTCTCAAGCCGCGAGGCAGAGATACCCTCGACTTCGTTAAGATATTTGACCAGAACACCTGTTTCACCGTGCGTCGCATAAACCTCTCTGGCCTCTGATTGACGAATGGTGTGCAACAGCCCATGCCAATCGGCATGGTCGCTAATGGCGAACCCTTGCGTGATGGCGGCTCGGCGGCGGACACCACGAATCTGCATCCAACCTGAAGCCATGGCTAGCTCGGCAGGTTCAAAACGCTTTAGAAAGCTGGAACCCACCACCTGTGGTGGTGCAAGAATCAGATCCGATGACCACCCTTTAGGTAGCTCACTGGCCAGCTGCCAGGGACACATCGACACATTCTCTTCGGCATAGTTCTTGTTTAGAGCGGCAATCGCTCCGTGTACTGCCACCGAGCGATCCGATCGGGCAGCGATCTCAGCCATGAGGCGCTGTGCTTTGCCAAGTGAGTAGCACAGCAAAACGGAGGTTCGTTGCGCTCGAATATTGGCATCCCACCAGCGAAAGAGTTGCCCCATGACCTGATCCATTGGGCTCCATTGATAAATCGGTAACGCAAATGTGGCTTCTGTGATCAAGACATCACAGACGACTGGTTCAAATTCAGCACAACTGGGATCCGATTGTCGTTTGTAGTCGCCGGTGATGACCCAGGTCTGATCTCCATCGGTTAGCTTGATTTGCGCTGATCCGAGAATGTGCCCAGCAGGATGCAGACTGACTTGGAGCGCGCCCAGCTGAAATGCCTCGTTATATGCGTGTCCAGTGACAGCGTCTGTTTTGAGGCGATGTTTTAAAATCCCCACTCCGGGGGTCGCACAGTGGTAGTGGGTACTCCCAGCTCGCGCATGATCGGCGTGCGCGTGTGTAATTAGAGCGCGATCGACCGGTTTCCAGGGGTCGATGTATGCATCTGCTAAAGGGCAGTAGAGACCATTTGTCGTTCGAATGACGAAAGGGTCACGGTGTTTTTGTTTTTTCGGTACCATGATCGCAACAAGTTTCGAGAGTGTATCGGCCTGTATGTTTCAACTTGTCCGTGTCGTCTGCTTGGCCATCCTGGTGGCCATCAGTGTCCCTGATTTTTCGCATGCGCGCGAGCGGATTGGTCTCGTCCTGAGTGGCGGAGGCGCGCGAGGCTTTGCCCATGTCGCAGTTCTGGAGGCCTTGGAAGCGAATCGTGTGCCGATTGATTTCATCGCAGGGACCTCGATGGGTGCTGTTGTCGGGGCGTTGTATGCATCCGGCCTGGATGCAGCTGAAGTGCGAGAGAAGCTCTTGGCAGTGGATTGGAATGCCACACTGAAAGATGTGACTGATCGAAATGAACGGAGTTTTCGAAACAAAAGCTTTGAAGGGCAAAACTTTCTCGGGCTCGACATCGGAGTCGCACCGGATCAGTTGAAATTACCGTTGGCGGCTCTGCGCGGGCAAAAACTGGCATTGGCACTCAATGAGCTGATGCTTGAAACGGCCACTGTTACCCACTTCGACGAATTGCCGATTCCGTTTCGAGCCATGGCGACCGATTTGGCGACCGGCGATCCGGTGGTGATGGATCGTGGATCGTTGGCCACCGTTTTACGTGCCTCAATGGCGGTGCCTGTGGTTTATTCGCCCGTGCAAATTGATGGCAGGCTGTATGTCGATGGCGGTGTTGCCAACAACTTGCCCGTGGATGTGGCGCGCTCAATGGGCGCTGACCGTGTGATTGTGGTTGACACCTCGTCACAGCGTTACAGCACCAGTGAATTGACCAGCGTAATTACGGTGGTCGATCAGTTGACCAACCTGCTTACTCGCCGTAACACCGAAGCGCAACTGGAAACCCTCACTGATCGTGATGTGTTGATAGAAATTTTTCCGAAGTCTGTGGCTACCGCCGACTTCCATGAGGCGGAGGTGGCCTTGGCGGCCGGTCGGCAAGTCATGGCGACTGCGGCTGAATTGCTTAGTACGATGCGGGCTGATGCGTCCGAATACGTTGCCTGGCGTGCGACCCGTGAGGAGCAACGTTTGCCGCCAACTCTGGCTTTTGTGGAGGTGATTAGTGATGCCCCCAGAACTTCGAGTCAGACCATTGCCAATCGTTTAACCGTCCGCCCCGGGCAGCCATTGGATAATGAGCGGCTGAAGTCTGATTTGGGACGGATCTATGCGCTGGAAACGATCGATCAGGTGGAGGTCTCGGTAATTGAGCGCGATGGGCAAGTGGGCTTGTCGTTGGAGACCAAAGAAAAGGCATGGGGACCTGACTACCTTGATCTGGGCTTCACTCTGGAAGACAGTTTAGACGGTCGTGCATCCTACAATTTAAACGGTGTCGTGCGTGCCACGAACATCAACCCCTTGGGTGGTGAATGGCGCACCGGAATCACCTTGGGTGACAAGACTCAGATCGTGTCTGAACTTTACCAACCAATTGATTATGGATCGGATTGGTTTGCCTCGGTGATGGTCGGATTCTTACGCGAAGACCAATCGCTCTATGAGCAGGGGGTCATCACGTCGATGTATTCAACTGAAACGCGAGAATACGGTTTTGATGCGGGTTACACGCTTGATACTCGGGGTGAGTTTCGACTCGGATTTCGCCAGAGTCACATTAAAAACAATGTCATCTTGGGCTCAAACTCACTCAGTGCCAAGGTCGACGATTCTCGCTATTTCGCCCGTGCCGGATACGACACATTGGACTCACTTGGCTTCCCGACCAGCGGATTGCGGGTGCTTGGTGAATACTCGATTTATGACGCTAAGCTGGGTGCAACGCGGCAATATGATGGTGTGACTCTGGATGTCTTGTATCCGTTTTATCACAGCGGACGAACCACATTGGTCGGGCAAGGGTATTTTGGCTACCTGTTTGAAACGGATGTCGCTGATGTAACACCGCGGTACAGTTTGGGCGGCTTCACTCGACTGTCTGGGTACAGTCCCGACGAAATTTCTGGCCGGCATGCGGGGCTGATTTCACTGATTGGCTACCAACGGTTGAATGAACAAGCAGTTTTTCCCATTGATCAACCGGTATTTGTTGGGTTTTCTTTGGAGGCAGGGAACGTGTATCAAAGCCGAGATCAGTTTCGCTGGAACAACACGCTTTCCGGAGGGGCGGTGTTCATTGGTGCCGACACAGCCATTGGCCCGGGATATTTGTCTTTTGGTCGAACAGAGGGCGGTCGACAATCCGTTACTCTGTCGGTTGGACGGCCCTTTGCGGAGCGGGATTGATGCGATTTGAACGACGTTTTCATGTACCAAAGCAACCTGTCGAAGCGTTGCAGTTGATTGCCGATTTTCGGCATTTGCAATCATGGGATGACTCCGTTGAATCTGTGAAACCCTTGGACTCAGTGTTCTCCCAGGGTGCACGCTATGCGGTACAGGTGCGTTTCAGTGGCAATTTGATCGACATGGAATACACCGTCACGGTCTATGAGCCCGGGGTTCGCGCTGTTTTGACTGGTGTGGCGGCGAAGGCGACTGCAATCGACATCATTGAGGTGACGGAGATGGACTCAGGCACTCAGGTCGATTACACCGCAGAAATTCAACTCGCATTTCCCTACAGTCTGTTTGATCGCCTGTTGGCGTTGCAGTTTAAGAACACGGTAGATCACGCGGTCGATGGGTTAAAACGTTTTTTAAGTGCTTAGCACAGCTTTTTTAATCAACGCCTGAAACCAGGCGTCTGGGAGTACTTTGCGCAGGAATAACAAGGTTCCAGCGTGTTTCCCCGCCGCATAGCGCAGTCGTCTGCTGCCATCGAACAGAGCTTGCTCCATTTTTGCCGCAACCACGTCCGGATTTGAAGCCGTCTGGCCGGTTTTCATGGCGGTCGCCAACCGATTGAGTGCCTCGCGATGGTTCGGATGTGCAGCGCCAGAGTGCCGCATGCCCTGAGTTGCAAACTGCGTCTGAGTGAAACCCGGCTCAATGATCTTGATGTGGATGTTGCTGTTGGCGCTCTCGTACCAAAGCGATTCGTAGGCGGCCTCAAGTGCGTGTTTGCTGGCNTTGTAATAACCGAAATACGGGAATGCCATGCGCCCACCGATGGAGGTGTTCACCATCAATGTGCCTCCCTTGGTGTGCTTACGGAAATGCGCCATCGCGTGCTGTGTCAGGTGCATGGTGGCAAAAAAGTTGGCTTCAAACTGCGCTCGAATGTCAGAGTCGTCAGCTGACTCGATCGGCGCAATCAGGCCAAAGCCCGCGTTATTTACGACCGCATCAAACGGAGTGTCCCACAGCCTGTGGCCACAGAAACTGTCGATGCTTTGGCGGCTTTCGAGATCAAGTGCAGCCCAGGTGAGCCTTGTTTGGGGGAGCTGTTTCTCCGGATGCCGAGTTGTGGCGACAACTTGATGCCCGTGTTGTAACAGGCGGTTTACAAGCGCCTGGCCGATGCCTTGTGAGCCTCCGGTTACAAGAATGCGCGCGCTCACAGTCCGCAGTGCCCAAGCCCGCGTTTCTCTAGATAATGCTGATGGTAATCTTCAGCCACCCAGAACGTTGCTGCTGTTTCAAGCTGCGTCGCGATAGGGCGACTGTATCGACCACTGTTTTCCAACGCGTCAATTTTGGCTTTAGTAGCCTCTGCTTGTGCCTCGTCTGCCGGAAAGACCGCTGAACGATATTGCGTTCCGATGTCAGGCCCCTGCCTATTTACCTGCGTCGGGTCATGCCACTCAAAAAAGCACGAAAGCAATTCAACAAACGTAATCTGCTCTGCATCGAATTCGACTTCTACAGCTTCGGCATGACCGGTGCTGCCGCTGCAGACTGAGCGGTAATCGGGCTGATCAGTGTGTCCACCCATGTAACCGACGCGTGTACTTAAGACGCCGGGAAGTTTTGAAAAGCGTTGTTGGACGCCCCAAAAACATCCGGCTGCGAAATATGCTGTGGCCATGGCTACCTCAGTTCACACGGCTGACGGCAAGATCCGCCAACCCAATCAATCCTGATTTAAACGTGGATTCCGGTAGACCCTGTAGCGCCGCTTTGGCACGACTTGCTGACTCTACCGCTCGCTCTCTGGTGTAGTTGAGGCCGGTCGATTGAGAAACAATGGCTGCTACAGACTGAAATTTGTCACGGTCACCGAACTGGATCGCCTCTTGAATGATTTGCTGGTCAGCTGAGCTAACTTCTGTAAGAGCGACAATCAGTGGCAGGGTACATTTGCCATCGGCAAGATCGTCGCCCAGATTTTTGCCAAGGCTGTCTGGGTCGCCTGCATAGTCTAGGTAATCATCGATCAGTTGAAATGCGAATCCAAGTTCCAGACCATATTGACCTAGTGCCTTTGTCACCTGGGGTGGCTGGTCGGTNATAAGGCCNGCGACTGCGGCCGCGGCCTCAAACANAACGGCAGTTTTTCGCGTGATCACCTGATCGTAGTCGGCCTCGGTGACGTCAGCACGGAATTGGTTTCGTAATTGCCACACTTCGCCCTCTGAAATCCGATTCGTNGTGTCAGCAAGCAGTTGCAACACATCCAACCGCCCAACGGAAACCATCATCTGGAATGCTCGGGAGTAGACAAAATCTCCCACCAATACGCTGGCGCTGTTGCCGAACGCTGCGTTGGCGCTGGGTTGTCCACGTCGCGCCTCGGAATTGTCTACCACGTCATCATGAAACAAAGTAGCCGTATGCAGACACTCAATGGCTGCCGCCAACGGGATGTGATCGTTGTTGGTTGTACTGAGTGCCCGAGCCGCCATCAGTGTGACCAGCGGCCGGACGCGTTTGCCGCCGGACTGGATGAGGTACTGACTCACCTCTTCGATCAGGTCGATTTCTGAACCGAGTTGCGAGATCAGTAATTGGTTGAGGGCCTCAAAATCGGGGCGTATCAGATCGATGAGCTGGTCGGCAGTTGGCATGGGTTTTCTCAAAANAGGAATTGCCGCTATTCTACAGTCCTTTGCGCAGAGAAAAAGGTGATTTAGGGCTTGTCTTCTGATTTAGAACTCCCTATTATTACGCGCCTTTCGGGTGGCACCGCCACCGAGATTTGAAAACGGAGTTAGGACATGTACGCGGTCATTGAAACAGGCGGCAAACAGCATCGCGTGGTTGAGGGCGAACTGCTGAAGGTTGAAAAAATCGAAGCTGAAACAGGCTCGACCATTGATTTCGATCGTGTACTGATGGTCGGCGAAGGTGAGAGCATCAAAGTGGGCACGCCCGTCGTTGACGGAGCCAAAGTGTCTGCAGAAGTAGTTCAGCACGGCCGTGGTGACAAGGTAACGATTGTGAAATTCAAGCGTCGCAAGCACCACATGAAGCGCCAGGGCCACCGTCAGTGGTTTACTGAAATTAAAATTACAGCGATTAACGGTTAAGGCAGGAGACTGAACAATGGCTCACAAGAAAGCTGGTGGTAGTACCCGTAACGGCCGCGATTCAGAAAGTAAGCGCCTTGGCGTGAAGAAATTCGGCGGTCAACAAGTGATTGCAGGCAACATTTTGGTTCGTCAGCGTGGAACACAGTTCCATCCGGGTGATAATGTGGGCTGTGGTACTGACTACACGCTATTCGCGAAAGCGGACGGCGAGGTCAAGTTTGAAGTCAAAGGACCACACAAGCGTCGCTTTGTGAGCGTTGTTGCTTCCGCGTAACGGATCAAACAGCTGTCCCCGAAGCCCCGCTTGAGCGGGGCTTTTGCGTTTTGGATAACCCATGAAATTTGTAGATGAAGCACTGATCACAGTCGATGCAGGAAACGGCGGTGCCGGTTGCTTGAGTTTTCGTCGTGAAAAATACATTCCGAAAGGCGGTCCAGACGGTGGTGACGGTGGTCACGGCGGTTCGGTGTTACTGGTCGCGGATGAAAATCTCAATACCCTAATTGATTATCGGTTTCAGCCGCGTTACCGCGCGGACAACGGGCGCCCAGGGGCTGGCCGTAACAAAAGCGGTGCTGCCGGAGTAGATCTTGTTCTCAAGGTGCCTGTTGGCACCACAGTGTATGACGATGAAAGCAATACGCTGATGGGTGAAGTGGTCGCTGATGGTGACGTGATGACAATCGCAGAAGGTGGTCGGGGCGGTCTTGGTAACACCCGTTTCAAGTCTTCGACCAATCGTGCGCCGCGGCGGACGACGCCTGGAACATCAGGGGAGTCGAAGCGTTTACGTCTTGAGCTTCGGTTGTTGGCTGATGTTGGCCTGGTTGGATTACCCAATGCGGGTAAGTCGACTTTGATTAGCCAGTTGTCAGCGGCACGGCCGAAAATTGCAGATTACCCATTCACCACATTGACCCCACAGCTTGGGGTGGTGTCGTTGGCGCCGCATCGGAATTTTGTGATCGCCGACGTGCCTGGACTGATTCCTGGCGCTGCCGAGGGAGCGGGTCTTGGTATCCGCTTTTTAAAACACCTCACCCGAACACGGATTTTGTTACACCTTGTTGATGTGGCTCCGCTCGATGGCAAGGATCCGGTGGATGTGGTGGCATCGATCGAAAACGAGCTCGAGAAGTTCAGCCCGTCGCTTGCCGCGCGCGAGCGTTGGTTGGTGCTGAATAAAGTCGATTTGGTGGATCCCTCGGAGTTAGACGCAGTGATCAGTGCCCTGAAAGAAGCATTTAATTGGCCGCATCCCGTGCATGCCGTGTCTGGAGTCACCGGTGAAGGCTGTGAGCTGTTGGCCTACAACTTGATGACGCGTCTCGAAGAATTGGCGATCGCGCGACGCGAGGACGAGGATGCGCAGGCCGCAGAGCGTAGTTGGTTGGATCAGATGGCAGCGGAGGCACATGAGCGGATCGCACAATTGCGTGCCGCGCGTAAGCTACAGCGTCAGGGTGTAGAGCTCGACGACGAGGATGGGGACGATGAAGACGACGATCATGGCGTCGAGGTCGTGTACGTCCGTGACTGATCGCACCAAATTGAATTCATCCAAGCGCTGGGTGATTAAGATCGGCAGTGCTTTGTTGACCAATGACGGCGCTGGTCTTGATCGGCAGCGGATGCAGAACTGGGTGGACCAAATGAGTGATCTCATCGCGGATGGCGTTGAGTTGTGTTTGGTGTCCTCGGGGGCGATCGCTGTGGGTCTGCAGGTACTCAAATTGCAACAGCGGCCGGATCAACTGCCGGTACTTCAGGCGGCAGCTGCAATCGGACAAATGGGTCTGGTGCAGGCTTGGCAGAGCTGTTTTGCCGCTCGAGGCCACGAGACCGCGCAAGTGCTCTTCACGCATGAGGATCTGGCTGATCGGACGCGCTATCTCAATGCCCGCGGTACGCTCAGAGCGCTCAGTCAGTTTCATATCATCCCGGTGGTGAATGAAAATGACACGGTGGCCACCGAAGAAATCCGGTTTGGTGACAATGACTCATTGGGTGCGTTAGCCACCAACTTGTTAGAGGCAGATGTGTTGGTGATCTTGACTGACCAAGATGGTTTCTTCGATCAAGATCCGCGGTTGCATCCAGAGGCGCAGCTGATTGCCGAGGCGCGAGCGCTGGATGANGGGTTGATTGCCAAAGCAGGCCATGAGGGCGGAAATCTGGGTCGGGGNGGTATGTACACCAAGATCTTGGCCGCGCAGCAAGCTGCGCGATCCGGTGCGATGACCGTGATAGCGAACGGTCGAACGGATCAGATTCTCACTCGGATTCGGAAGGGCGATCGCGTTGGTTCTTTGTTGACTCCCGATTTAAAGCCTCTGGCAGCTCGCAAACGCTGGCTGGCGTCGCACAAGCAGGTGCGTGGTGCTCTGGTGATTGATCAAGGGGCAGTGCGCGCGCTGAAAGATCAAGGCCGCAGTTTGTTGCCGGTAGGCGTGACTGCGGTGCGCGGTGCGTTTACGCGGGGTGACATCGTTGCTATCGAGACTGAGAACGGAGTGCAGATCGCGACGGGGCTTGTCAATTACGACTCGGAACAGTCACGCAGCATGCGCGGCCTCAGCACGGCAACCTTAAAGGAGACCCATTCTTTGCTAGAAGGGGATGCATTGGTCCACCGCGACAACATGGCGCTGGTGTAAACCAGCGCCTGTGGCTTTATGCGGCGATTGCTTTGATGCGATCGTTCAGGCGGCTCTTGATTCGAGCACACTTGTTCTTTTTGTACAGACCTTTCGTGACCATGCTGTCCAAGATCGGAGTGGCCTCACGGAACGCGCTCATGGCGTTCTGGTGGTCACCGGATGCAATGGCAGCCAGGGTCTTTTTAACGTACGTACGAGCCCGTGAACGCAGGCTTGCGTTGTGATTGCGACGGACATCCGCCTGCTTTGCGCGCTTACGCGCCTGGGGACTATTTGCCACCGGGGTTGCTCCCTTACACTACACTGTGAAACGGTTGAAATACTTTGAAAATCAAGGCGCGGGAATTTAACGGATATGCACGATCAGGTCAAGGAAAGTAGGCGTTGAGTCAGGAAAACATGCTTCGCTCGGGGATCACCGTCGGTGGTTGGACCATGGGCTCCCGCGTTGCTGGTTTAATCCGTGATGTGGTGTTGGCCAACGCGGTCGGGGCCTCGGCCGGTGCCGATGCATTTTTTGTCGCCTTTAAAATCCCCAATTTTTTGCGTCGGTTGTTCGGGGAGGGTGCATTTGCGCAAGCCTTCGTGCCGGTTTTTTCTGAGACGCGTGAAAAGCAGGGTGTTGAGTCTGTACAACAGCTGATTAATCAGGTGGCCGGTCGGTTTGGTCTGATTTTGCTGTTGATTACCGTGTTGGGAGTGTTGGGGGCGCCATGGATTGCACATTTATTCGCGCCTGGGTTCGCCAATGATCCAGGTAAATTGGCGTTGACCGCGGATTTACTGCGCTGGACGTTTCCGTATCTGTTTTTCATAAGTCTTGTCGCATTTTCTGGCGGCATTCTAAATAGCGTCGGTCGTTTTGCGATTCCCGCTGCGACACCTATCTTTCTCAATTTGAGCTTAATCGGTGCGGCGTTATTCATCACACCGCTAGTGACACCAAGCGTGTTGGGTCTTGCGATTGGAGTCTTCGTTGCCGGCGTCGTGCAGTTGCTGATCCAGTTCCCGGCGCTNCGCATGGCTGGTTTGTTGCCGCGCCCTAGCTTGGCTTCGGATCATCCGGGTGTCTCGAAAATTTTGCGCTTGATGGTGCCGGCACTGTTTGGCGTCTCAGTGAGTCAGATCAACTTGTTATTGGATACGGTGCTGGCCTCACTGTTAGTGTCTGGGTCAGTATCCTGGCTTTACTATTCGGATCGGTTAATGGAACTGCCACTTGGCGTAATCGCGATCGCCGTCTCGACCGTGATCTTGCCAAAACTGTCACGTGAGTTCGCCAATGATCAGCCGCTTGCCTCGCAGGCGACTCAGAGTTGGGCCTTGTGGGTGGTCTTGGTCTTGGGGCTGCCTTGCGCGGCAGCACTGGTAGTCTTCGGTGAGCTGATTCTTTCCACTTTATTCCAATATGGGGCGATGCAGGCTTCAGATATCCAAGCGTCAGCAGCGTCATTGATGGCTTATGCATTGGGTCTTCCCGCATTCATGATGATCAAAGTTTTGGCGCCTCATTACTTCGCGCGACAAGATACGAAAACACCGGTCAAGATTGGCTTGATCGCGATGCTCGCGAATATGGCTTTTAACCTGATGTTGGTGTGGTCTCTGGATCACGTGGGACTCGCGTTAGCCACCAGTTTATCTGCTTGGCTGAATGCGGGATTGCTCCTGCTTGGTCTACAGCGCCGAGGCTGGTATCGCATTGACGGCTTGCCTTGGAAGCGGTCTTTACAGTTGGGATTGGCGATTGTTTTGATGGCGCAGATCGGGTGGTGGACACCGGATGCGATTGCACTGGCGGACCAGGGAGTCGGGGCTCGGGTGCTAATCACAGGTGCACTGTTGATCGGTGCCGGGCTTTTGTATCTGGCGACGCTTTGGGTGGTTGGTATCCGGTATACTCGGATGCTGGTTCCGCCACAGGGTCAATAATCGCGTCCATGCTATTTCTATTTGGCCAGTGTGCCCAGTTTGAGTCACCGCACGTGCTGACCATCGGAAACTTCGATGGCGTGCATCGTGGGCATCAGGCAGTCATTGCACAAGCGCGAGAGGCTGCATCGCGTCTGCACTTGCCCCTCACTGTGCTGCTTTTCGAACCGCAACCACGAGAGTATTTTGCCCAGAGGCAGGACGAAAAAAGCCCGCCAAGGCTCATGGCATTGCGTGACAAGGTNAACGCGCTNGCGAGCTTGGGCGTGGATTGCGTATGGTGCATACGCTTCGGGCGAATCCAATCCATGACGGCTGAGGCATTTGTCTCGGCACTGATTGCGCAAAAGCGCGTTCAGCATCTTGTGGTGGGCGATGATTTTCGTTTTGGTGCCGATCGACGGGGTGATTATCCGTATCTGGCGTCGGTGGCATCACGATTTGCGTTTACCTTGGAGCAATCGGGTACGCACTGCGAGCAGAATGATCGCATTTCGTCATCTCGGATCCGGTATGCCTTGGCAAAACACGACTTCGTAACAGCAGAGCAGTTGCTTGGTCGGCCATATATGCTGTCCGGTCGCGTTCTCTATGGACAGCAACTCGGGCGCCAACTGGGCTTTCCCACAGCCAACCTGCGGTTGCCGAAAAATCCCCCTCTCGCTGGGGTTTATGCCTGTGAAGTGCGTCTGCCGGATGGCGCGATGGCCCGAGGCATTGCTAATATTGGGTGTCGCCCCACGGTATCAGGGGGTGGATCGTGGCTGGAGGTGCATTTGCATGACCAGACCCTTGAGTTGTATGGTCAACGACTGACTGTGATACCCCGTTTTTTTATTCGCCCAGAGCAAAAGTTCGAAAGCATTGCGTTGTTGACGGCACAAATAGCTAAAGACAATCAAATAGCTCGCGACGTGCTCGTGACATTGCTTGGATCTGAATTGCATGACTGATTACAAACACACCCTCAATTTGCCCGATACGCCATTTCCGATGCGTGGCAATCTCGCTAAACGTGAGCCAGAAATGCTNGCGCAATGGATTGCTGAGGACTGTTATGGTCAGGTTCGAGCAGCGCAAGCGCAACGCGANAAGCAATTTATCCTGCACGATGGGCCACCCTATGCCAATGGGGATATTCACATCGGCCACGCCGTGAACAAGGTACTTAAAGATATTGTGGTCAAATCCAAAGGCCTCGATGGCTACGACGCGCCATACATCCCCGGCTGGGATTGTCACGGGCTACCGATTGAGCACAAGGTTGAAACGAGCATTGGTAAAATCGGCCAAACGTTTGAAACAGCCAGTGCGTTCCGCGATGCCTGCCGTGAATATGCCGCAACGCAAATTGAGCGACAGAAAGTCGANTTTCAACGGTTGGGTGTTCTTGGTGATTGGGATCGACCCTATTTGACGATGGATTACGGCGTTGAGGCTGACATTGTCCGCTCACTTGGACGGATTATTGCCAATGGTCATTTCCACCAAGGTGCGAAACCAGTCTATTGGTGTATGGACTGTGAAAGTGCCTTGGCTGAAGCCGAGGTGGAATATCAAGACCGTAAGACTCACACGGTCGATGTGGCATTTCCAATTCACAGCACTGCGCAAGTATCTGCCGCCTTTGGCGTGTCTGATGCCATCGCCTCGCAAGCTGCGATGGCGATCTGGACTACCACACCCTGGACACTCCCAGCCAACCAATTTGTCGCAGTGAACCCCGAGCTTACGTATGTGCTCGCGCAGTTTGAAAAAGATCAAACCAACTGGACTGTGGTGCTTGCCGAAGGCCGACTGGAGGCCTTGGCATCGCGGTATGCGGTTGACGAATTCACGATTCTGGGTCGGGCGCTCGGTGAGNCTTTAGCTGGAATCACCTGTGAGGCGCCCTGGGANCAGCGCGTTGTGCCTGTGATTCTTGGTCATCATGTCACTCTCGAGGCAGGAACAGGAGCGGTCCATTCGGCTCCAGCCTATGGCCTTGAGGACTTTAATGCCGCTAAGGATTTGGATTTGCAGCTACTGACTCCGGTTCGAGATGACGGCACATTTGCCGACTCAGTGTCTGTTGTTGCGGGGTTGCATGTGGAAAAAGCGGGGCCCGTGATTGCGAACTATCTCCATGAAATAGGCCGTTTGATTCACAAAGCGCCGCTTGAGCATTCCTATCCACATTGTTGGCGCCACAAGTCGCCTGTGATCTATCGGGCGACGCCTCAGTGGTTTATTCGCATGCAAGGTGAAGGGTTATTGGAGCGCGCTCGAAAAGCAGTGGAGACTGAGATCCAATTCACGCCAAGCTGGGGCAAGAACCGTTTGGCCGCGATGCTNGAGGATCGTCCGGATTGGTGTATTTCACGTCAGCGTAATTGGGGTGTCCCGATTACCGTATTTGTGCACAAAGAAACCAGCGAGTTGCATCCTGATACTCAGGCATTGTTTGAACAGATCGCAACTCGCATTGAGCAGGGTGGAATCAATGCCTGGTTCGATTTAGAGCCAGAGACCCTGCTTGGCGAGGACGCGGCTGACTACCGGAAAGTAACTGATGTATTGGATGTCTGGTTTGACTCAGGGACAACCCATGCCTCGGTTCTTGCCCGTCGCGATGGGCTACGTTTTCCGGCAGATCTTTATCTTGAAGGATCTGACCAGCATCGGGGGTGGTTCCAATCTTCGCTCCTCACCTCGGTGGCCATTCATGGTCGTGCACCCTACGACGGTCTGTTAACGCACGGGTTCACAGTCGACAAAGACGGCCGCAAGATGTCCAAGTCGCTTGGTAATGTGATTCCACCGCAAAAAGTGATGAACTCACTGGGTGCGGATATTTTACGTTTGTGGATTGCTTCAACTGACTTCACCAAAGAGATGACCGTTGGTGATGAGATCTTAAATCGCACGGCCGATACCTATCGGCGAATCCGCAATACCGCACGTTTCATGTTGGCCAATATGATGGGCTTTGATCCTGCCAAAGATCAGGTGGCCATGGATGATCTGGTGTCGTTAGATGCGGAAATGATGCGGCGTACAGAGGCGTTGTCTGCGAAGATCATGGGGCACTATCGTGCCTATGAGTTTTCAGAAGTGACTCAGGCCTTACATCATTTTTGCGTGGATGATCTCGGTGGTTTCTATCTCGACATCATCAAAGACCGTCAGTACACATTGAAGGCAGACAGCCACGCACGGCGTAGTGCGCAGACCGCGTTGTATTGGATGACAGAAGCTTTTGTTCGTTGGATGGCCCCTATTTTGTCGTTTACCGCACAGGAAATCTGGGAATCCATGCCAGGTCAGCGTCCGCATCGGTTTGTGTTCGCGGTGACCGCCCTCGCATTACCCGAAGCAAAGGGACGCGCATCGCTCGATTGGCAGCTTATTCAGCGGACTAAAACCGCTGTCAACCAAGCGATTGAGATAGCCCGAAATGCGGGCACTGTGAAGGGATCGTTGTCTGCTGAAGTGACACTGTATTGTGATCCAGAGCTGTTGCGCACACTGGCACAGTTGGGCGATGAATTGCGTTTTGTCACCATCACCTCAGAGGCGCGATTGATGACGTCGGATCAACGTCCTAAAGAGGCAATTGCAGATCCCGATTGCCCCGGCCTTTGGGTTGAGGTTGTCGCTACTGAGGCGGCCAAGTGTGAGCGGTGTTGGCATCACAGGGCCGATGTTGGATCAACTTTAGCCCACCCAGAGTTATGTGGTCGTTGCGTCGACAATGTCGAAGGTGCCGGTGAAGAACGGACATTTGCGTGAGTTGGCGTTTGGCAACTGTGATGTGTGTGATCTTTGTCGCCGATCAGGCGACGAAATGGCTCGCATCCTCTTATTTGATCTATGCCCAATCAATTGAGTTGGCGCCTTTTTTTTCGCTGACTCTGCTGCATAACACCGGAGCTGCCTTCAGTTTTTTGGCTGATGCGGGCGGTTGGCAACGTTGGCTGTTTTTGGCGTTGGCTGTTGNTGTGACTGGCTATTGTTTGCGAGCACTGTGGGTCGAGGAGTTGAGTTTATGGGTCACGGTGGGATACGCGTTGTTGGTGCCCGGCGCACTGGGTAATGCCATCGATCGGGTCCTGTTTGGGTATGTGGTGGATTTCCTGCACTTCCATTGGCAGGGTTGGTCATTCCCCGCGTTTAATATTGCAGATGCCAGCATCACGCTGGCAGCAGTGTTTTTGTTAATAGGATGGTATGTGGATGCTCGACATCGGCCCGAATTGTAAAGTGAAACTGCACTTTGCATTGCGCTTGGCGGACTCTGGAGAACTTGTGGACTCCACGTTTGAAAAAAAACCGGCAGAACTGGTGATCGGTGACGGCAATCTGCCGGCAAGCTTCGAGTCCACGCTGTTTGGACTAACCGCAGGTGCCCGCCAAGTCAGTCGAATCGCGCCGCAAGATGGGTTTGGGCAACACAACCCCTCCAACGTGCAGCGGATTGCTCGGGATCAATTCGATCCTTCGGTCGAATTGTCGGAGGGATTGGTGGTGAGCTTCCAAGACAAAGCTAAGACTGAGTTGCCGGGTGTGGTGAAGGCCTTTGACGCCAAGCATGTGACGGTGGATTTCAATCATCCCTTAGCTGGGCGCGAACTTGAGTTTGAAGTGGAGATCCTCGATGTGACACCGGCGGAGACGCACTGATGCAGGTCACGCTGGCCAATCCCAGAGGATTTTGTGCAGGTGTCGATCGCGCGATCGATATCGTCAATCGGGCCATAGAGGTGTTCGGAGCGCCGGTTTATGTGCGTCACGAAGTGGTGCACAACAAAACGGTGGTCGATGACCTGCGCGAGAAGGGTGCAATTTTTGTCGATGAATTGGACGAGATTCCTGATGANGCAATCGTCATCTTTTCCGCGCATGGCGTATCCCANGCTGTACAGAATGAGGCCAAACGACGTGCTTTGCAGGTGTTCGACGCCACCTGTCCGTTGGTGACTAAGGTGCATATGGAGGTCATCAAGTTCGCGAAAGAAGGGCGTGAGTGCATTTTGATTGGCCATGCGGGGCACCCTGAAGTGGAAGGAACGATGGGGCAGTTTGACACCCGCTACGGTGGCACTATGCGGCTTGTGGAAAGTGAAGCGGATGCGCAACAGATCGTCTTGGCTAACCCAGCGCGGGCCTGTTTTGTTACTCAGACTACTTTATCGATGGATGATACGGCTCGCATCATCGATATTTTGCGCGTTCGGTTTCCTGAGATCGAGGGGCCTCGCAAAGATGATATTTGCTATGCGACACAGAATCGTCAGGATGCCGTGAAACGACTGGCTAGCGCACACGATCTGGTGTTGGTCGTAGGTTCGCCGAACTCATCAAACTCCAACCGTCTGCGTGAGCTTGCCGAGCGTTTGGGGACGCGCGCCTACCTCATCGAGGGTCCTGAGCAGATTGATTCCGATTGGCTTCAGGGCGTGGGATCCATTGCGGTGACTGCTGGCGCTTCAGCGCCCGAGTCTGTCGTCCAATCGGTGTGCACGCATTTGCAATCACTTGGAGCCACTGATGTGGTGCAAGAAGTGGGCGTTAACGAGTCCGTACAATTTTCACTACCCAAAGAACTGCGCTTGCATCCTGTCGACTCGGACTGAGGTCCACCTAGACCGCTATCGATCGCTTGATCTGCTGTACTGCCTGTGGAGGTGGTATGCGCGGATTTGCTCTAACAGATGCACTCAGTGCAGTGGCTGTCATCAGTTTGATTTTGGTGACTCTGGTGGCTCGCAGCCCAGATTTGCAGTTGGCTGAGGCAGATCGTCGTGTGCGCACCACATTGATCGATGCGGCACAGGCGGCACTGGTACTCAGCCAACCACACACCACCGGCACGTGGGTACTTTATGGCTCCGAGCAGAGTCCCCAAACGCCGTCTGTCGCATTCCAGTACATGATGGACACCCTGCAGTTCGTTCCCAAATCTGATTATCAATTGACGCTACGTGTCGATGCGCGTGGTGCCGATCAATACATCAGCCAGGTCACGCTGCAATTGGATCAGGATGTGGTCTATCAACAGGAGGTGATATGGTCCGACAGGCCGGGTATTTAGCAGAGACCTTGGTGGCGCTTGCAATTGGGCTCGCCCTCACTTTGGTGATGGTGTCGATCTGGGGCAGTGATGCCTCGCGGCGGGTCACCGAAATAGAGGGTTCATTGGCACGGAATGACCTTAACGAGGCCACTTTTTATTTGCCGATTTTGTGGGTCCCAGCGGAGCATTTTACTGTGGTGTCAGCGGCCGATATGCGCGCCGAGATGGGTCCCTCAACGGTCACTGCGCTGAGTGATGTCGCGCTTCGGATCAGTCATCCGTTCTCAGTGATTTTTGTCTATTTAGGCCATAGCGCACAGCAAGTCGATCCCGCAGTCTGGATCTACCAAAATCGATTTGGTAACACCTCACATCACGCTTTGATGGATGCGCGGGGTGCGTTCCAAGTGGTCACCGATGTGGATCGCGTGTGCTTGTATCTGAGTAATCCGGACTGGTCTTACTGTCATCGGCGCTTGCCAGGGCAGGTGATCGATGTCTAGAGCTGGATCGGTTTTAGTGGGTGCGCTCATTTTCATCTCGGTTCTTGGATTCTTGTGGGTGTCGGATTTCACACTCCGTGTCACCGAGCAAATTCAAACAGAACGCCTGTTGCAAATCGAAGACAAAAACTTATTGGCGGCAGAGCTTGAGTGGCAAGCGCTGCAGGCAGCATTAACTGAGCTCTCGCCGACGGATTCACCGGAGGTCATTGAGTACAGTGTCCCTGATGGATTGTCTGAGCGATTGGTGCGTTTAAAAGCGACTTGGAAGGATGGGCAATGGCGAATTTCCGAACGGCAGGCGGTCTGGCGTGCAATCGTGGGTTCTCAATGATCGAACTCTTGGTGGTGATGGCGATTGCAGCCATCTTGGCGGCTGGTGCAGGGCAACTGATCGGCGCCAGTTTTCAGCGCACACAGACGATTCAATATCAGGCGCATTTGCAAGCTCAGATTGAAAGCCTCTGGGCAGAATATCAACGCGAAGGCGCCTTCCCGACCACGGTGGCACCGTTTGCCGACGCTGACATTACACTAAGCTCGTGTGGCGACGATTGTCGGATGATTCGTTTGACGCCCAACCGGGCACATCGATGCGAGTACTGGACTTTGACAACCCGCGGCGAACGCGATGCCGGTCATTCAGCCTGTTGGTGACTCGCACTTTGGATCATCGTGCTTGAGGGCGGTTCGTCCAAGACTGGACAGACTAAGTACGGCATCCCGCAGGGTCCCGCAAACACGGAGTTGGCCGGGACTGACCGTGCCATCAGGATAGGCAGTGATCCGAGTCCCAGCTAGGGTACGGATTTCCACGGGCAGTGGCGTCTCTGGTGGTGCAACCTCAATGGATTGTTGGGTCGCAATGGCCAGCGACATGGTGTGCCGAATGGCCTGCCGGTAGGCGGCCACAGTGAGCTCGATTGTTTGTCGTTCGCGTGGCGCATTCCAGGTCCCCACAGCCTGTGTGAGGAGGGTGGCTGCGATCACGCTGGCGGTGAGAAGACTGATCAGTTGCATCGGGAGAGTATAGTTCCGACTGAAGAAATGGCCGCAGACATGCGATACTACTTCCATGCAACCTGACCGATCTCAAACAACTCCCGATGTAACGATTTTGGGTGCCGGAGTTATTGGCCTCATGACCGCTTTAGAGCTAGCCGATGGCGGTGCGCAGGTGCGGATCGTTGATCGGCAGCGGGCTGCGATGGAGTCCTCCTGGGCTGGCGGAGGCATTGTGTCGCCACTGTATCCGTGGCGTTACGCGCCAGCGATCACGGCGTTGGCAACGTGGTCGCAGACAGCCTATCCAAGGCTGTTAGCTCGCTTGGTCGAGACCACTGGTATTGATGCCGAGTGGTTACAAAACGGCATGCTGGTGACGGCGACCTCAGAACGCGCTGATGCGCTGGCTTGGGGTCAAGGGTTGAATGCCCGCGTTCACGCAATTACGCCCGCTGATGCGAATTCCCTAGAGCCGCATGTCACCTTATCTGAGCCACCTCTTTGGATGCCTGAAATTGCCAGCGTGCGAACACCTAGACTTGGTCAGGCGCTGCGCGCAGCGTGCTTGATGCATCCGCGCATCGATCTGTTGGAAGGCCAACTAGTGGCATTGCACGGCACCGTTGCGAAGCCCGAAGCGATTGTTGACGGTATGCCGCTAAAGTCGGCGCAAATCCTGATTGCAGCAGGAGCCTGGACGGCTGGGCTGCTCAGTGGATTGGGTGTGGAGTGCCCGATCAAACCGATGAAGGGACAAATGCTGCTTTTTGCCCCCTGTCATTTGGTATCCCGTGTGGTGCTGTGTGATGGTCGCTACGCTATCCCCCGTGCGGATGGTCGCCTTGTATTTGGTTCGACTCTTGAGGATGTGGGGTTCCAGCGAACGCCGGATCGCCAAGCCTTTGAGGAATTGATGCATGAGGCAATTCGCTTGATTCCCGCGCTGTCTGATGTTCCGCTCGAGGCACAATGGGCGGGCTTTCGTCCTGGGTCTCCTGGGGGCATGCCTTGGATCGGCGCATTGTCAGAGTCGCTTTGGGTTAATGCTGGGCATTTTCGTAATGGTGTTGTTTTGGCGCCTGCCTCAGCGCGCCTGATGGCTGATATGATGCTGTCGCGAACACCGGGCATTGATCCGGCACCCTACCAACCAAGGAACCACGGATGAGTACTGACCTTTCAATTCGTTTGCTGCAAATGAATGCGCGTGTCGGCGATTTAATGGGGAATGTAGATCGGCTANTGGAGGCGATTACTCAAGCCAAGGCGGACGGTGTGGATGTTCTGGTGACGCCCGANCTGGCCATTACCGGCTACCCACCCGAAGACCTTCTTTTACGGCCTGCGCTGTTACGGCAGCTTGATGAGTCAATTGAGCGGCTTTGTGATGCCACGCAGGGAATCTGTTTGATTGTTGGTGCCCCCGAGTCGCTCGGTGAGCGGGCTGANGTGTCCTCTTGGCGGGTGGGTGCTGAGACAGCTGGCCCCCCTGTTTTATTCAATAGCGCGTGGGTTCTGCAAAATGGTCGCGTACTAAAAACCTACCAAAAACAAGCTCTGCCGAATTATCAGGTGTTTGATGAGCGCCGCTACTTTGAACCGGGGGTTGAACCTTGTGTGGTGTTGGTCGGAGGCGTGTCTGTTGGTGTACTGATATGTGAAGACGTGTGGGTACCTGAGATTGTGGAAAAGACCTGCAACGCGGGTGCAGAACTCCTGCTGGTACTGAATGCGTCACCTTTTGCCGAAAACAAACTCCCCGAGCGACTGCGTCATGTGGAGCATCGCGCGCAAACCAATCAGCGGCCGATTGCGTATGTGAATCTGGTTGGTGGACAAGACGAGTTGATCTTTGATGGAGGCTCGTTCGCGGTAAATGCAGACGGTGAATGCGTAGCGCAGGCAGCTTGTTTTGAGGAGGCTCAGCTTGATCTTCGGTTTTCGCAAGAGCAGTTTCTACCGGCACATAAAACGCCGTGGCCGACAGCGGACGAGGCGCTTTATGCAGCTTTGGTGACAGGAGTCCGAGATTATTTTGCAAAAACTGGCTTTCAAAAAGCAGTGCTTGGCTTGTCTGGTGGCATTGACTCAGCTTTGACGCTTGCGATTGCCGTTGAGGCTCTCGGTGCAGAGCGGGTGCATGCGGTGATGATGCCTTACCGCTATACGGCGGATATCAGTATCGAGGATGCAAAAGCTCAAGCTGAGAAGTTGGGCTGTGAATTCTCGGTGGTTCCAATTGAGCCAATGGTGGGTGCATTTTTACAGACGTTGAATCCGTTTTTCGCTGGCCACCCGGTTGATTCGACCGAAGAAAATTTGCAAAGCCGGTGCCGTGGTGTGTTGTTAATGGCGTTATCAAACAAAACCGGCGCACTGGTCCTGACCACGGGCAATAAAAGTGAAATGGCTGTTGGCTACGCCACCTTGTATGGTGACATGGCTGGTGGTTTTGCGGTGTTGAAGGATGTTTGGAAAACTCGCGTGTACACGCTGGCGCGCTTTGTGAATCGTCACCAAGAAATTATTCCGGAGAGAGTCATCGTACGTCCCCCATCGGCTGAACTGGCTCCAGATCAGGAGGATTCGGACAGTTTGCCGCCGTATGAGCAATTGGATGCGATGCTTCGCATGTACATCGAACAAGACCGCTCACCGGACGACATCATTGCCGCGGGATTTAATGCCGATGATGTGCGTCGTATGTGCCGTTTGGTCGACATTAATGAATACAAACGACGCCAATCGGCCATTGGCAGTCGCGTCACGGTGCGCGGTTTTGGTCGCGACCGGAGGTATCCGGTCGCCAATCGCTTCCGTTTTTAGAAGAACACCTCGTCCACAACGCGCGGTGCATCAATTGATGGCGCATCCTCTCCTGGACGTAATGTCGCTTGCGGGCGTCGGCTGGTGTCTAATCGCCTTTGCTCGCTAAACGCCGCCAATCGGTCAGCAAGATCACCGGCGCTGCCTAAGAACCCAAGTGTGAGGATGCTGGTGAGCGTTTCGCCTTCTTGATACAACACCCCAGGAGCTAGCCTCTGATTACCACGCTCGCCAGTGACGTATTCCGGATAGTTCTTCGACAACACAAAGAGCGCATCCTGAGATTCTTGAGGTAGACCAAGTGCTTCGTAAGACAGATGCATCACAATCAGTGCGTCAATCACCGCAGGAGTTGAGGGATATCCTTCGACCACTTGCCTTGAGCGATTTGCGGCGGCGAGATAAGCGCCTCGCCGGATGTAATAGCGTGACACGTTAACTTCGTATTCGGCCAGCTGGTTACGAACGTAAATCAAACGCAGAGTCGCATCTTCGGCGAATTCACTTTCCGGATACCGCTGCAGCAGGGTGGTGAAATCGTCGATCGCATCACGTGCACCGCCAATATCTCGACCGGTCTCATCGCCTGGAAGATAACGAGCCACCATCGAATCATTGGAGGCGTAGCTAGAAAGCCCTTTCATGTACTGCGCATAGTCAGCCTCGGGATGCTCTGGATTCAGCCGAATAAACCGATCAGCCGTTAGTCGCGCCATCTCGTGTTTTGACGATTTGAAGTAGGCATAGACGAGATCCAATTGTGTGCCGTCGGCATACTGGCCAAACGGAAACCGCCGGTCGAGCTCTTCTAATGCTGTGGTCGCCTCTAAGTAGCGACCGCCATCCATATGACCTTGCGCTTCTTCCCATAATTGCCGTTCGCTCTTCAGATTGGCCTCCGGATCGAACAATGTGCAGGCAGTAAGTAACGTTGCAATGAGCAGAAAACTGAAGGTCCGGGTTATCATGAGGTTCCTTGTTTCGATGGACCGACGAATGACCGATCGGCATTACACTAAGACCCATATTCAAGCACAGTTTGAAGTTCCTTTGGAGGAATCTGGTGCGCGGATTGACCAAGTTCTCGCCAAACTCTTGCCGGACTACTCACGTGCGCGTCTTTCACAGTGGTTGGTTGCTGGTGATATTTTACTGGATGGCCAGTTGTGCAAACCAAAACATCGGGTTCTCGGCGGCGAATCTGTCGCTGTTGACGCAACACTCGAGCCACAGGTGGATTGGTCGCCTGAGCCCTCGGATTTGGACGTGCTCTTTGCCGATGCCGATCTGATCATTCTGAACAAACCAGCTGGGTTGGTGGTGCACCCCGGCCACGGCAATCCATCTGGCACGTTAGTCAACGCACTGCTGGCGCAGTATCCAGAACTCGAAGAGTTGCCGCGAGCAGGCATTGTGCATCGTCTCGACAAGGACACCAGTGGAGTTTTGGCGGTCGCGCGGAGCTCGCGTGCACACGGCAGTTTGACCGCGCAATTAAAAGATCGAACGATGAGCCGTCAATATATCGCGGCCGTCTACGGTCACCCCAATGCGGTTGGTACCGTGGATGCGCCGATGGATCGTCATCGTACCCAGCGCACAAAAATGGCTGTCGTGGNATCAGGTAAGCCAGCTGTAACGCATTATCGATTGCTCGAGCGCACAGCGCACATCAGTTGGATGTCAGTTAAGTTGGAGTCGGGCCGCACACACCAGATTCGGGTGCACATGACTCACATTGGCCACCCCCTGGTAGGCGATCCAGTCTACCGGCAGGGCCGGGTTGGACTTGGGCGCGCGACTCAAGAAGCGCGTGATTGCATTGAGGGATTTGGAAGACAAGCACTGCATGCCGAGGCGCTTGGTTTGTTGCATCCTGGTTCTCAGGAACCTCTGTCCTTCGCTGCACCCTGGCCGACCGATTTAACCGCGTTGCGATCGAGTTTGGCGGTACACGATGTCTGAGCCATGGATGAGCGTCGATCTGGGGCGCGGCGTCCGGGCGATCCAAACGCTCCGGGGTGAAGGCGCGACTCCCTATGGTGGGTTCAATTTGGGGATGCATGTGGACGACGACCCCATGAGGGTTCAGGGCAATCGGGATCGATTGGCGACCGTGTTTGGTGCGGTCCCGGTGTTTGCCAATCAAGTACATGGCACGCGGGTTGTGACGGTCGAGCGCAGTGACGATCAGCCAGGCGATGCCGATGCGCTGCTAACGCGCACCCCAAATGTACCTATCGGTATCTTAACCGCCGATTGCTTGCCAGTTCTGTTTTGCGCTGACGAGACGGTTGCCGTCGCACACGCCGGTTGGCGTGGTTTGGCTGGCGGTGTTCTCGAGACTGTGTTGGCGCACTTGGGTGATTCAAAAAGCATTCGGGTGTGGCTGGGACCGTGTATCGGCGCTTCGGCGTTTGAGGTTGGTCCTGAAGTACGCGAGATCTTTGTGGGTAAGTCGCATGCACTGGGCCCTCTCTTCACCCCCTCCGCGCGTGCCGATCATTTCCTCGCTGATCTCCGGGGAATCGCATGTGCGCTGCTTGAGATGCATGGCATTAGGGGGATTGAAGTATCCACCGCCTGCACCTATCGGGACCAAGCCGATTGGTATTCATATCGTCGTGAGGGTGTCACTGGGCGGATGGCCAGTTGCCTGATGCGCACTGGATAACCCTGTGGATAACTTGATTTCTGCCAATCCCACCCCATCATAAGCTTCAGAAATCGATGTTAAGGATAGACCGATGAGAATGGACCGTTTGACAAATCGTTTGGTGGAGGGATTGCAGGATGCGCAAAGCCTCGCCTTATCGCAAGACCATAATGAACTTTCCCCATGGCATCTGCTAAAGGCATTGCTGGCTCAGAGTAATGGATCAACGCAAGCGTTGATCGTGCAGTCCGGGGGTGACCTGGGCCGGCTACGCCAAGAAATTGATCGGGCCCTTGAGGGATTGGCGCGTGTATCGAATCACGATGGCGAGGTGCGCCTCAGCCAAGACCTTGGCAGACAGATGAATCTGGCTGAGAAGCAGTCAATGGCGCAAAAAGACTCTTATCTGTCGACTGAAACGTTGCTAGCCGTGATGAGCAAAGACAAAACCACACGGGATGCATTCCAAAAATCTGGCGTCGACGAAGAGCGACTCATCGGTGCCATCGCAACACTCCGCGGAGGAGAATCAGTGCAAAGTGAAAATGCAGAAGACAATCGGGGCGCGCTGGAGACCTACTGTTTGGATCTGACCGCGCGGGCGGAAGAGGGAAAGCTTGACCCAGTGATTGGGCGTGACGAGGAGATTCGGCGCGCGATTCAGGTATTGCAACGGCGCACCAAAAACAATCCTGTGCTGATTGGTGAGCCCGGTGTCGGTAAAACCGCCATCGTGGAGGGCTTGGCGCTGCGCATCGTGAATGGTGAGGTTCCTGAGGGTCTGAAAGGCAAGCGCGTGCTGTCCCTTGATATGGGTTCTTTGATTGCTGGAGCCAAATTCCGTGGTGAGTTTGAAGAGCGGTTAAAGGCCGTTTTGAAGGAGCTTTCGCAACAGGAAGGGCAGATCATCCTGTTTATCGATGAAATCCACACCATGGTGGGCGCGGGTAAGTCTGAAGGTTCGATGGATGCGGGCAACATGTTGAAGCCAGCGCTCGCGCGCGGCGAACTGCATTGTGTTGGGGCCACCACCTTGGACGAGTACAGGCAGTACTTGGAAAAAGATGCGGCTCTTGAGCGTCGGTTCCAAAAGGTCTTCGTTGGTGAGCCTTCAGAGACTGACACCATTGCCATTTTGCGGGGTTTGAAGCCGAAATACGAGGTGCATCATGGAGTCGAGATTTCTGATTCGGCCTTAATTGCTGCAGCGCGCTTGTCCTCGCGTTACATCACTGATCGTCAGTTACCCGATAAAGCGATTGATCTGATGGATGAGGCGGCNAGTCGCATTCGGTTGGAGATGGACTCGAAACCAGAGGAGCTTGATCGACTCGATCGCCGCTTGATTCAACTCAAAATTGAGCGGGAAGCACTGAAGAAAGAGAAAGACGAGGCCAGTAAAGCCCGTTTGGTCGAACTTGAGACAACGATTGATGAGATCGCCAAGCAGGCGAGCGAATTAGAGGAGATCTGGACTGCTGAAAAAGCGCAGAGCCAGGGGGTGCAAACCATCAAAGAGGAATTGGATCGGGCCGAGATTGATCTGGAGCAGGCTCGCCGTGCAGGTGACTTGGCGCGTATGAGTGAAATTCAATATGGGTTGATCCCCACCCTGCAAAAACGCATGCAGGCCGCGAACGAGGCTAGTGAATCAGACGATGGAAAACTGGTGCGCTCGCGGGTGACCGAAGAAGAAATCGCTGAAGTAGTCAGTCGCTGGACAGGTATTCCCGTGGCGAAAATGCTCGAAGGTGAAAAAGACAAACTGTTGCAGATGGAGCATGCGTTGCATGACCGGGTAGTGGGCCAAGATGCAGCCATCGGCGCGGTCGCGAATGCGGTTCGTCGCGCGCGCTCAGGTCTTGCAGAAGCGCATCGTCCGAATGGATCGTTCCTGTTCTTGGGGCCAACAGGGGTCGGAAAGACGGAACTCTGCAAAGCTCTTGCTGAGTTTTTGTTTGATTCAGAAGATGCCATGGTTCGGATCGACATGTCGGAGTTCATGGAGAAGCACTCAGTGGCACGTCTGGTGGGTGCACCTCCTGGCTACGTCGGCTACGAGCAGGGTGGTTATCTGACCGAAGCCGTGCGCCGGCGTCCGTACGCGGTGATCTTACTCGATGAGGTCGAGAAGGCGCATCCAGATGTGTTCAACATCTTGTTGCAAGTCCTCGATGACGGCCGATTGACTGACGGCCAGGGACGCACTGTGGATTTTTCTAATACCGTGATTGTGATGACCTCGAACCTGGGATCCGATCTCATCCAGGCGATGGTTGGAGAGTCTGAGACCGATATCCGAGATGCAGTGATGGGAATCGTTGGCACCCACTTTCGTCCTGAATTTATCAATCGGATCGACGATACGGTGGTTTTTCATGCACTTGGAAGAGAACACATCCGTGGCATTTTGGAGGTGCAGATTGCCAAGCTTCGTGGCCGATTGGCCGATTTGGAGTATGGCTTTGCGCTTTCCGATGCGGTGGCTGAAAAGCTTTGCGACGCGGGATTTGACCCCGTTTATGGCGCCCGGCCACTGAAGCGGGCGATTCAGCATCTGTTGGAAAATCCGCTTGCCGAAGCGCTGTTGCAGGGGCGCTTTCCACTCGGCAGCGAGATCCAAGCGGAGCTCGATGCGCAAGGGGAAATTATCTTTAGTCACTAAAGATGTGCGGCCTGTCAGTTGACAGGCCGTCAGGGGCTGTCACAATTCCGCGTTTACCTAACCAAGAAAGAGGGTCGGAAGTGGAATTGCTTTCTGGCGGCGAGATGATTATGCGTGCCCTGAAGGAAGAGGGAGTCAAAATGATTTTTGGCTACCCCGGGGGCGCGGTGTTGCACATTTATGATGCGCTGTATCGGCAAGATGCCGTTGAGCACATTTTGGTGCGTCATGAACAGGCTGCGGTGCATGCGGCTGACGGCTTTGCTCGGGCGACTGGCGAAGTGGGTGTGGCTCTGGTCACTTCCGGGCCGGGTGCAACCAATGCCATTACAGGCATCGCAACAGCTTACATGGATTCCATTCCGCTTGTGGTGTTGTCCGGTAATGTGCCAAGCCACCTGATTGGCTCTGATGCGTTCCAAGAAACTGACATGATTGGTTGCTCGCGACCGATCGTAAAGCATTCATTCCTGATCCGGTCGATTGACGAAATCCCCGAGGTCATGAAGAAAGCGTTCCACCTCGCAAAGACCGGTCGACCTGGCCCTGTGGTTGTCGATGTTCCTAAAGACATGACAGCACCTGCTGAGAAGTTGCCGTTCACATACCCAGAAGCTGTGAAGTTGCGTTCGTATGCGCCTGCACAGAAGGGCCATGCAGGGCAAATACGGAAGGCCTTGGATTTGTTGCTGGAAGCGAAGCGACCGGTGATTTATGCCGGTGGGGGCGTGGTGCTCGGTAATGCCGCAGAGGAATTGACGGCGATTGCGCGACAGTTAGGTTACCCGGTAACCAACACCTTGATGGGCCTCGGAGCCTATCCCGGGACTGACGATCAGTTCATCGGTATGCTTGGTATGCATGGGTTTTATGAAGCCAACCAAGCGATGCACCAAGCTGATGTGATCTTTGCTGTTGGTGCGCGCTTTGATGACCGCGTTACCAACAACCCGAAGAAGTTTTGTCCCAACGCGCGGATCATTCACATCGACATTGACCCAGCATCCATTCAAAAAACGGTGCGTCACATCGAAGTGCCTTTGGTGGGACCTGTCAAATCGGTCCTTGCCGACATGCGCGACATGTTGTCGCAGTCCAATGAAGTGCCGGATCAAGATGCGCTAGCCAGCTGGTGGTCCACCATCAATGGATGGCGCGATCAACACGGTCTCTGGACTGGAGATCGGTATGTGCGGGGTGAAAAAATCATGCCGCAGGATGTCATCAAGACGCTGTATGAAGTGACGGGTGGAGACGCATTTATCTGCTCTGACGTCGGCCAGCATCAAATGTTTGCTGCGCAGTATTACAAATACGACAAGCCCCGGCGCTGGATCAACTCAGGTGGACTTGGCACCATGGGATTTGGTCTACCCGCGGCGATGGGCGTGCAGTTGGCTCATCCTGGCAGTGCGGTTGCCGTTGTGACCGGTGAGGGCTCGATTCAGATGTGTATCGAAGAGCTATCCACCTGTACGCAATACAACATGCCCGTGAAAATCATCAATCTGAATAACGCCGCACTCGGCATGGTGAAGCAGTGGCAAGACATGCAGTATGGCGGTCGCTATGCTGCTTCAACCTATCAAGATTCGTTGCCTGATTTTGTCAAATTGGCAGAGGCCTATGGTCACGTCGGCATGAAAGTGACGAAACCGTCTGAATTGAAAGCGAAGATGGAAGAGTGTTTTGCGCTGAAGGATCGCGTGGTCTTTATGGACATTGATGTCGATCCTGATGAGCACGTTTATCCGATGCACATTGCGACAGGCTCGATGAAGGACATGATTTTGAGTAAGACGGAGCGGACCTAAGTGAGACACATCATTTCAGTTTTGATGGAGAACGAACCGGGTGCCCTGTCTCGTGTCGTGGGCTTGTTCTCACAACGTGGCTATAACATCGAATCGCTGACCGTGGCGCCAACTGAAGATCCAACGCTGTCACGGTTGACGGTCACGACCAAAGGCAATGACACCGTTGTCGAGCAAATAACCAAGCAGCTCAATAAGTTGATTGATGTGGTTAAGTTGGTTGATTTGACTGAGGGGGCGCATATTGAGCGCGAACTGATGTTGATGAAAATCAAAGCAACAGGTGCGCAACGCGCTGAGGTCAAGCGGACCAGTGATATTTTTCGCGGCCAGATTGTTGACGTGACACCTTCAATGTTCACGGTGCAATTGACCGGCACGAGCGATAAGTTGGACGCATTTATTGAGGCCATCGGCCCAGCTGCCATTTTGGAAGTGGTACGTAGCGGTGTCAGTGGGATTTCGCGCGGCGAGCGCGTGCTGTCTGTGTAAGACAGCCTATATTTAACGAGAGGAATAGAGTTCATGCAGGTGTATTACGATAAAGATTGTGACCTTTCTATCATTCAGGGAATGAAGGTCTCAGTGATTGGTTACGGTTCACAGGGTCATGCGCAGGCGTGCAACCTGAAAGATTCAGGTGTGGATGTGACGGTCGGTCTGCGTAAGGGTTCGTCCTCGGTGGCAAAGGCAGAATCAGCTGGTCTCAAAGTGATGGAAGTGGCTCAAGCTGTAGCACAGGCTGACTTGGTTATGATCCTGACACCAGATGAGTTTCATGGTCAGTTGTATCGTGACGAGATCCAGCCAAACATCAAGCAAGGGGCTACTCTCGCGTTTTCGCACGGTTTTTCGATTCACTACAACCAAGTCGTGCCACGCGCAGATCTTGATGTGATCATGATCGCTCCGAAAGCACCCGGTCATACAGTACGCAGTGAATATGTGCGTGGCGGTGGCGTACCTGATTTGGTGGCTATCCACCAAGATGCATCGGGTAATGCGAAGAATGTGGCTATGTCCTACGCATCAGGCGTTGGTGGTGGTCGCACTGGAATCATCGAAACAACTTTCAAGGACGAGACTGAAACCGATTTGTTCGGTGAGCAGGCGGTCCTGTGTGGGGGTTGTGTTGAATTGGTGAAGGCTGGGTTTGAGACNTTGGTTGATGCNGGTTATGCCCCTGAAATGGCATATTTNGAGTGTCTGCATGAGCTGAAATTGATTGTCGACCTGATGTACGAGGGCGGTATCGCTAACATGAACTACTCGATCTCGAACAATGCAGAGTTCGGTGAGTACGTGACTGGGCCCGAAGTGATCAACGAAGAGTCGCGCTATGCAATGCGTGAAGCACTGCGTCGCATTCAAGATGGCGAATACGCCAAGATGTTCATTGCCGAAGGGCAGTCGAATTATCCGTCGATGACTGCGCGTCGCCGCAATAATGCAGCGCATCAGATCGAGGTGGTGGGTAATCAATTGCGTGGCATGATGCCTTGGATTGCAGCGAATAAGCTCGTTGATCAAACCAAGAACTGATGTTGGATGCGGGCCCACGGGCCCGCAGTCTCTATGACGCAACCGAAAGGCATCTATCTTCTTCCGAATCTCCTCACTACGGCGGCGTTGCTGGCTGGTTTCTTTTCCATCATTACAGCCACCCGAGCGGTCTATCAGGGTGTAGATCTATTCGAGACCGCTGCAATTGCAATACTTGTCTCGGGTCTATTTGACGGTTTAGATGGTCGAGTTGCTCGGTTGACCAACACCCAAAGCGAGTTTGGTGCACAGTATGACTCGTTAAGTGATGTGGTTGCGTTTGGAGTAGCACCGGCTGTGCTCGTGTTCAGNTGGTCACTCTCGGCATTGGGTAAATTGGGTTGGGTGGCAGCATTTATCTATGTCGCTGGGACCGCGCTCCGTTTGGCACGATTCAANGTGCAACGTGAGGTAGCGGATTCCAACTATTTTGTCGGGTTAGCCTGNCCGGCAGCGGCTTATTTTTTAGCGGCTGCAGTCTGGACCCTGGTTGACTCAAGTATCCAAGGTGAGACCGTGGCATTGACGATGGTCTGTTTGACCGCCGTCTGTGGCTTACTGATGGTTTCGTCGGTCCCCTATCCGTCCTTTAAAAATTCTGATCTGAAAGCGCGTGTCCCGTTGCTCGCGATTATGGTTGTTGCGCTCATTTTCGCATTTATCTCATTGGATCCACCTCGGGTGTTGTTGGGTTTGATGGNAATTTACTTNTTAAGTGGCCCGGTGCTTTGGATAAGAAACAGATCAAGAAGTTAAACAGATGGTGATGCGACGCAAAAAGAAGTCCAAGCGGGGCATCATTGATGAGGACTTACCGCAGGTCTCAGTCGCCAATGCCAGGAATCAAGTGATCTATGGTGGTGGGGCCTTTGTGNTCAGTAGCTTGGCTGTTTGGCTATTGGCGCCTGGCAGCGAGCAACTGTTGGAAACANTGGTCATTATCGGAATCGTGGCGTCCTCTACCGTGGGTGGGATGCGTTTTGGCGGTTGGTTAGAACAACAAACAAAAAGTGAGTGAGACGATGCAAAAAGGGTATTGGGTCAGTGCGTACCGAGAGATTTTTGATGCCGACAAACTGGCGGCCTACGCGGGTTTGGCGAAGCCTGCCATTGAATCTGCAGGTGGGCGTTTTTTAGTACGCGGAACGGCTGTTTATGCCGCTGGTTCTGGGCTCAAGGAACGGACGGTGATTGTGGAGTGGCCAAGTGTTGAGGCTGCGGAGGCTGCGTATCAGTCGGCCGCTTATCAAGAGGCGCTGGCGGCTCTTGGTGATGGCGTGGACCGCGATTTTAGAATTATCGAAGGTGCCTAAAGCGATTCATAGTTAGGGCCAATCGAACCGATCGAAAAAACAAACTTGCGTCGTGCGCCGCTTATTGGCATCCTCGTGGCATGAACATCAACGCCATAAACAGTGCAAAGCTCCTTGGTCTTCGACTGCCCTAGCGGGCGGTCATCTTCTGTGTTTCTTTCCGTTTTTATCTTTTTTATGTTGTCAGGCAATGCAGTTGTCTGAGGAGAATTACGATGGCAAAAGAACAGCTCATTATTTTTGATACAACACTCCGTGATGGAGAGCAGAGTCCCGGTGCGTCGATGACACGGGATGAAAAGGTCCGGATCGCCAAAGCACTGGAACGACTCAGAGTCGACGTGATTGAGGCAGGTTTCGCGGTCGCAAGTCCTGGAGATTTTGAGGCGGTCCATGCGGTTGCGAAGGCAGTAACGGAGTCGACTGTTTGCAGTTTGGCACGTGCTCTGGATAAAGACATTGAGACAGCAGCTGAGGCGATTGCGCCAGCGCCACGTCGCCGTATTCACACCTTTATCGCGACCAGTCCGATTCACATGCAGCATAAACTGAAGATGCACCCAGATGCGGTGATTGAGCAGGCAGTGCGAGCGGTGAAGAAGGCGCGCCAATACACTGATGATGTGGAATTTTCTGCCGAGGACGCGGGTCGTTCTGAGATCGATTTTTTAGCTCGGGTGTTTGAAGCTGTGATTAATGCTGGAGCGACAACNTGTAATTTTCCAGACACCGTCGGATACAACTTGCCATTTCAGATTGAAGAAACCGTGCGCGAGTTGTTGACCAAGATCCCGAATGCAGACAAGGCAATTTTTTCTGTCCACTGTCATAACGATTTGGGCCTGGCTGTGGCCAATTCATTGGCAGCTGTTCGCGCAGGGTGTCGGCAAATTGAGTGTACGATCAATGGTTTGGGCGAGCGTGCTGGGAATACCTCACTTGAAGAGGTGGTGATGGCGATTCGAACCCGTGCCGACATTGTCGATGTGGAAACGCACATCGATACCAAATACATCGTACCTACTTCGCGCTTGGTCTCTTCAGTGACCGGATTTCCTGTACAACCAAACAAGGCCATCGTGGGTGCGAACGCCTTCGCGCACGAATCAGGGATCCATCAGGACGGTGTCTTGAAGCACCGAGAGACCTACGAAATTATGCGTGCCGAAGATGTTGGCTGGAATACCAACAAGATGGTGTTGGGTAAGCACTCAGGTCGGGCGGCGTTCAAGTCGCGCTTGGATGAGCTTGGAATTATTCTTGCAGATGATCAAGCATTCAATGATGCCTTCATTCGGTTTAAAGACTTGGCCGACCGAAAGCATGAGATCTTTGATGAGGATCTGCATGCGTTACTGAATGCGCAGCAGATAGAACTCGCGCATGCACGGTACGATTTGTCCGACTTGCAAGTGACTTCAAAGCTTGGTGTCTCGCCAACAGCGCANTTGACCTTGATGGTGGATGGGAAGGCCGTTGACGCACAGGGCCATGGCGATGGNCCAGTTGATGCGGTCTACAAGGCGATCGAATCGGTGGCGCAAAGCGGGGCNGACTTGCAATTGTATTCGGTCAATGCGATNACTACAGGGACCGATTCACAGGGCGAAGTGACAGTGCGCTTGGAGCGATCCGGACGGATTGTGAATGGTCTTGGTGCAGACACGGATATTGTAGTGGCGTCGGCTAAGGCCTATTTGCATGCACTAAATCTGATGGAAAAACCACTCGATAGGCAGCACCCGCAAAAGTCCGAAGGTATCTGATGCAGACGCTTGGGTCAGATGAGTCCCGTAAATTGCTCGACGCCATGGGGGTCCCGGTCGTAGTGCTTCGAGCTCGGGACGCCTCGGCACAGTCCGAAGGGATCGAATCGACAGGGTCGCCTGCACTCTCATTAGGACAGAGAGAACCAATCCCGACCTCGCCGTTAGCGCAGACATCTCCTGTGGCAGAGCTCTTGACGCAACCACCAGCTCAGCTCCCTGAATCTCACGATGTAGAGATACCGATCACTACATCTGATGCGGACAGGTCGGTTGATGCAAAAGAGATCGTTGCATCGCCTGAGGTGCGATTCACTCTGGTATCAGCCATTACAGCTGATGCCATGTTGGTGGTGGAGTTACCCGACTGGGCGAGTGGGCTGTTGGATGGACGCATGACGGCAATCTGTTCAGATCTACTGCGGGTTTTGTCTGACAGTCCGACTGAGTCGGCCGATTGGCAATATTTTCACTGGCCGATTGATGGCATCACAGATCGGTCGAAATTGGCCGCAAGTGAGGCCGTAGATGCTTGGTTACACCGTCGTTGGGCGGAGATGCAAGCGCCAGCGCCACGAGTTATGACATCGATCCAGAGTCTCGATGCTTCCGAGTTAACAGCAGATGCTTTGCTGTTTTCTCGCATCACAGATTTGCTGAGTGATCCCGAATCCAAGCGCGCATTGTGGGAACAATTGAAGAAATTTCATCGTGGCGACGCCTGAGCTTCACTTCCGTAAAATGGACGCAGCTGATCTAGACGCAGTGTGTGTGCTTGAGCAGCGCGCCTATCCGTTTCCATGGTCGCGCGCCATCATTGGGGGTTGTACTACTGTGCCTTATAGGATCTGGTTGGCAGAGATTCCCGGCCAAGCAGCTCATGTGAGTCAGGCGTTCTTGTCAATTACCGCAGGGGAAGCCCACCTCTTAAACGTGGCGGTTGATCCGGCCTGGCAAGCACAAGGTATCGGCAGCGCNATGCTTCGCCATCTCATTGCGGATGCGACTGCACAGAATGCAGGCCAGATGTTTCTTGAAGTGCGAGAGTCGAATCAACCTGCGATTCAAATGTATCTGCGGCATGGGTTCAACGAAATCGGTCGGCGCAACGGTTATTACCCCGCGGGCGATCGGCGTGAGGATGCCCTGGTCTTCGCGCTGCAGCTACGATTTGATCAAATCTGAATACTTTTGCCTACCCTGATCGAGGCTGATTGCTTCACCGAATCCCGGAACCTTGATCGATGTCGCGTCGATCTCTAGATCATCCCCTTCGACGATTTGCTCCCCATAGTGATACAGGATCTCAATGGTGCCCCGATCGATCTCGTGCCGGTATCTGGCCTGCCGTTCTTGGACGATTTCCGATCCTGCCGATTGAATCTCGCCATGTCGCGACCGTAAAAGTTCAGTAGTCGCCTGAGGTGATAAGACAGCTGCTGTGGCATTGTTTCCACCAAAGCCCTTGGCATTGATCAATGCCGCTTGTAGCGGCTGCGCAGTGTGCGCCAGTGTAAAGTTCAGACCCTGAGTGATCACGTCAGGTGCAAGTGTTGTCGTGGTCTGTATTCCGGGGATCAACTGGTGCGCAAACGCGCCTAAACTCATTGCTAACTGATCGCCGCCTGCCGTCCCCTGGGAGTGTCCGAGTTGGCTTTTAATTGCAGTGACATTCCACGCGTCAATCCCAAATGCCGCTGCGACACGGGACAATACATCGGACTCGGTCACGCGATTTTGCGGTGTGCTGGTGCCGTGTGCCTGCACCAGTGTTTCGTTTGCGAGAACGTTGTGGCCCATGAGATCACGAATTGATGCGGCGGCTTGGGCCAATGTGAGGTAGTTGCCAGCACCTGGTGCTGAGATGCTGCGCTTGCCCCCATCAGCATGACTCGCGACTGTTGGGATGGACCCGAACACTGTGGCGCCAAGCTCAAGGGCCAGGGTGTCGTCCATGAGAATGACGTATTGACTGGATTCGCCCATGGTGAACCCACAATTGAGTCCAAATGGTCGACTTGTACGTCGGTAGTCGGGTGTTTCATTCTCGGCCAGCCCGTCTAGGCTTCGGAGTCCTGAATCTTCCGCGAGTGCCCCCATGGCACGGAATCCTTCGATTACCTCCGGTGTGATGGGGCAGTCCGCACCGCCGACTACGGCAACTCGGTAGCGCCCTTCCTGAATCCCATCGACTGCNTGATGCAAGTTGTATAAGAAACTCGCACACGCACCCATGCTGGCTCCAGAGCGTCCAAGACTGCCGAGTACATACGCATTACTGAAATCGGCAGGCATTTGTGGATAGCCCAGAGGTAATTGTTTTGACGTGGTACGTTTACCAAGCAGNGCACTTTTCAGCATGCCACCAAAGCCATAGTCATCCATCTGACCGATAGACGANCCAGCGAANACCGCCACTTGATCGGGCCGAATGTGCTGCCTAACTTGNTTCCANTCAAGGCCGGAACTCAGCCAACAATCCGAAAGGGCGAACAATGCCAACTGCAGGGTCCGTGGATGATGTCGCGAGGGATAGAATAAATCNGGTCGAAAACCAGTCGGCGCCATTCCTGCAGCTTGGACCGANAACCGCTTCGTACATGGTGCCAGGAGATCACCAGCTTCGATGATGTACTCAGNCAAGCGGCCTTCGGTCCGGCCGAGGGTCCAGCCTGTTGGCAAGGGNTCGGGTGTTTGCAATGGCCCAAGCCACACNGAGGTATGTTCCTTGGTGTGCCCCAGCCGATGTACCGGCACTGCATCTGGATCGAACCAGTCGGGATGGATGCGCCGAATCAGTGATTGATCGAGCACGCGTTGTCGATGAATGGGATCACTGGCAGTTTCTGGACCCAAGCCTGAAATGGCGCCAAGCTGGTTGACAGTCCGTGACTGCTCCTCGGCCGACAGGGTATCAAAGACGAGTCGCCGAAACGCCTGATGATCTGAGCTTCGGCCAGCGGCGTTGATGCCACCAAATCCGACAATGAGCGGTAATGCAGTCACAGTGGTTTCCGATATCAAAAGCACGTAATGTAACAAGATGAGCAGTACTTTGACCATGGATGATCACAGGATTTCTGACGCGCTGTGGGTGCCNAGTCCGCACTTTGATGCGCGTCCTCAGCGCGACATTTCCNTGATCGTCGTGCATGGCATTGCTTTGCCCCCGGAAATCCTAAATCCATTACCTGTACTGGCTTTTTTTCAAGGCCGTTTGGATTGCGCGATGGATCCCTATTTTGAGGCACTTCAAGATGTTCGCGTATCGTCTCATCTTGTGATTGGCCGTGAGGGAGATCTCTATCAGTGTGTTGCCTTTGATCAAAGAGCGTGGCACGCAGGCGTGTCGCAATGGCAGGGTCGCTCGGCATGTAATGACTTTAGTATCGGTATCGAGTTGATTGGCCCCGAAGAAGGACCATTTACGGAGCACCAGTACACTAGGCTACAGCAGGTGTGTGCCGTTTTATGTCAATGCTACGCAATTCCCAAAGATCAGATCGTTGGGCACCGAGATATTGCGCCCGGAAGGAAGGTCGATCCGGGAGCGGATTTTGACTTCGAACGCATCCGCCGTGATTAAAACGGAGGCGCGAGCGCCAACGCAATCGGCATCCAAACAATTGCACCAATGTTACCGATGAGTACGATCGAGGCGACTCTTGTCGGCTCTTGGTTGTATCGTTCAGCTACCATGTAATTAAGCACTGCGGGTGGTAGCGCTGCGAACACCAAAAACACACTCCATTGTAACGGATCGAGTTGCAGAAACGGTTGCAATACGAATGCCAGAGCAAGACCTGTTACNGGACATAAAATGGCAGCNGCAAATCCNACTCCCAGATCATTTGTCGTGACATCTTGCATGCGGATTCCTAGAGCGAACAGCATCATGGGGATCACAATTTGTGCCAACATCTCCATTGGNATCATCACCAGACTCGGAATCGGTGTGTGCGTAAAGCCGACGGCGAGTCCTGCAAAGGTGGCGATGATTGTTGGTAACGANACCCGATTCAAGACTCGTGCATGCCGGTCNAAAATGTAAAACCCCAGGGTGAAGTGCAAAAACTGCGACACGATAAACACCACAATNATTGCAGCCATCGCAACCTCGCCGAATGCCAGAAGCACCAGTGGAAGTGCAAGGTTGCCGGTGTTGGTNAACATCATGGGTGGAATGAAGGTCTTAACTTCGATACCGGTGAGTCTACAGATAGGCCAAGTCAGAAGTCCTGAGCCCAGAATCACAGTGATGGTACCGATCACCAAAGGCCAGTATTCAGTGAGATCGACAGATTTCGATGCCAACACCGAGAAAATCAGCATGGGAACAAACAGCTCCATGTTGATTTGGTTGATTGTGGTGATATTGGGCTTCCGCCAGCGGCCATATCCGTAGCCGACAAGGACAATAATCAGAACAGGAATGACGCTCCCGAGGATGCGTTCGAGTATTAAATCATGCGACACAAGAAGCGGGCGTCCTTACGCAAAACTATTCGATGGGTTGATTGAGCGACTGAGGTTCCCGCCGTTAGCGGCGATGGAACCCGTCAGGTACGATGAGCATACTCTCATCGACATCTGCAAGCGATGTTCGCCCGCACAGACCCATGGTGGTGTCGAGTTCTTTGTGGATGATCTGCAACGC
>JGI26086J50260_1000143_pt1 | contig 46062 bp, 43 predicted proteins | sample SaaInl3SG_22_DNA_FD_50260 | JGI IMG/M metagenome (IMG submission 50260)
TTTTGTTAACCTATTTCCGTCCATTTTTTTGGATACGGCAAGCCCGTATAAACAAAGGGAGGGGCGAAAAAAAACGCCTCACCAAAGGGGTGGCGAAAACCTTAGTCCCACTGCTCCCGCAAATGCATCGCTATGCACAGGTGTTCGAAAAACTCGGCTTCCCGATTTCGCTTATCGAACACGAATTTCCGCTACGCCCCATTTGTCCCAATACCGAAGCCTTGCGCTTGGCGGAAAACCGCAAGTGGATTGGCATTGCCCCTTTTGCAGCACACCAAAGCAAACAGTATCCGCTAGACCTCATGCAACAAGTTGTGGCGTTTTTACAGCAATCGCACCAAGTGATTCTGTTTGGTTTTGGCAAAGAAGAAAAAAAACAACTTGACATTTGGGCAAACGCCTACAGAAATGTGGCAAATGCCACAGATGTCTATACCTTTGATGCCGAACTCCGGCTTATTGCCCAACTGGATCTTATGATTTCAATGGACTCGGCAAACGGGCATTTGGCTGCAAATTATGGCATTCCTGTAATCACGCTTTGGGGCAGTACACATCCGTGTTTGGGGTTTACCCCTTTTGCACAACCCGAAAAGCACAGCCTTGCCCCCAATCATCAAGACTTTCCGCTTTTACCCAGTTCGGTGTATGGAAACAAAACCCACAAAGGCTACCAAGATGCCATGCGTAGCATAAGCCCCAAATCGGTCATAGAGCTTGCCTTGGAAGTGTTACGCACTTCATAATAAAAAAATAGTTATATTTGATTTGATATAACCCCATGTCTGCGTTACAACATTTCTGACAAGCTATTTTGTCGCACTTTACTTGGATTATAAACAAGACCCCGCGTTCACATAACTTATATACTTTTTGTACATATAAAAAAATGAATGATCAAGCCAACGAGATAGATGAATATCTAGCAACGCACTATATACACCGCAGTAATTGGTTAAGAGCTGCTGTACTTGGTGCAAATGATGGAATCTTATCAACCGCAAGTATTGCCATAGGTGTAGCTGCGGCTAGTGATTCTCGAGAAGCAATAGTACTAGCCACCCTGGCAGGACTGGTCGCAGGAGCCTTATCAATGGCTGCTGGGGAATACGTTTCTGTAAGTTCACAAACCGATATTGAAAAAGCAGATATCGAACGAGAGCGACAAGAGTTAATCGATATGCCCGAAATTGAATTACAACGACTGGCAGCAATTTATGAGCAACGGGGATTGAAAAAAGAAACGGCGCAAAAAGTTGCTGAAGAACTGACAGAAAAAGATGCCTTAGGAGCACACATCAGAGATGAATTAGGATTGAATGAAATAAGTCAGGCGAATCCAATTCAAGCAGCAGCAGCTTCTGGTATTGCATTTACCGCTGGTGGTATCCTTCCACTATTAGTAACTGTTTTTTTTCCACAAAACGGAATAGAATACTTTCTATATGGCTTTGCGCTATTTTTCCTAATGATACTAGGAGCATTAGCAGCAAAAACAGGAGGGTCGCATATGGGAATTGCAATACTTAGAATTACTTTCTGGGGCACAATAGCAATGGGGCTAACCGCGATAGTCGGTTACTTATTTGGCGTAAACATTTAAAAACAACACTAAATCTTAAAATCATGAACGAAGTACACTGGCACTTAGCACTTAATCACTTACCCATCATTTTTCCGCTTGTTGGGTTATTGCTATTATTAGGCGGATTCTTTTTAAAATCCGAAATCTTAAAACGCGCCGCATACGGCATCTTTATTTTAGCTGCGGTTTCAACAATTGTTGCATTTTCAACGGGCGAAGCTGCAGAAGATATAGTAGAACGAATCCCAGGAATTGATGAAAACTATATTGAAATACACGAAGAGGTTGCGGAAATATTTTCGCTGTTGATGTATATTTTAGGTGGTCTTTCGTTGATTGGACTTTGGGCAAATTGGAAAAAATTGATTCTTTCAAAACTCATGTCAATGGTAATTCTTGTGGTAACCTTAATTGCCCTTTTCTTCGGGATGAGATCTGGTACAACAGGAGGCGAAATTCGTCATGCTGAAATACGTAAAAATGGAACGTTGACGGCTCCTGCAAATGAACAGCAGGGAAAAGTATACAAACGTGACGATGATCACGATGATGATTAACGTAAGGACAGTAAGCAAGTAAGCGCGCCTTAGCGGCGTACTATTTTTAATCTCAAACAATACGCATTAGGTTTATCTATATTGATATTGCCTCAAAACGCATTATCAAACACATCTGCCTAAAAAAAATTATATTTGTTAACACACATCTACTCATGCTAAAACGCTTTTTGTTTTTACAGTGGAAATCTTTTGTCCGTGGGGCAGGCTTTGCCACAGGCTTGGCACAAAAAATTCTTTTGGGCTTCGGCTGGGTTTATTCTGGTTTTATTTTTAGTGCTTTAGCATTTGCTGCGTTTTACCTTGTTCAAGACGAATTAGGTAAAGACCCGCTCCCTTATATTAGTGGGCATTTGATTTATGGATTTGCCTTTTGGATTGTGTTGCGCTACTTTTTACAAAAAATGCCAATGGTCCATGTTCAGCCTTTACTTGCGTTGCCCGTGTCCAAAAAGGCTATTGTTCGATTTGGATTGTCCAAAACTATTTTTAGCTTTTTTAACCTCAGTAATCTATTCTTTTTTGTGCCTTTTGGGGTTATTCTCCTTCGTGAGGAGTACAGCCTTTTTGGTGTTATAGGTTGGTGGTTGGCGATAGGAAGTCTTATTCTGGCAACCAATTTCTTGAATATTATGCTCAATAGTATTGACCGCATTTTGATTTTAGTGGCTGCGCTATTAGCAGGACTTTTCGCCTTACAGTATTTTGAAATCATTGACCTTGCCGCATGGACGACTCCACTGTTTATGGCCCCGTACAACCAACCGCTTTGGGCGTTGGTACCATTGGGGTTATTGATGCTTTCTTATCGTTGGAGTTTTGCGCATTTCAAAAACAAACTCTTTTTAGATAACGAGGCGATGCGCCCGAAAAAAGAAACACACCGTGTTGCAGACCTAGGGTGGTTAGACCGCTTTGGACGCATATCGCTTTTTCTGCGTAACGATATCCGCCTGATTCTTCGAAATAAAGGTGCCCGTGCTTCGGTGTGGATGGGGTTTGCATTTTTATTTTACGGACTCGTTTTTATGAACGATATCTATAGTAGCCCCGTATGGATGGTGTTTGTTGGCATCTTTGTAAGTGGCGGATTTTTGTTCGGTTTTGGGCAATACGTTCCCAGTTGGGACAGCAGCTACTACCCACTAATGATGACGCAAAACATTGCCTATAAAGAATACTTGGCTTCCAAATGGTGGCTCATTGTTGTGGGCATATTGACAAGTATGATTTTGTCTAGTTTTTATATCTTTTTTGGGTGGGAAACCTACTTTGCCATTTTGGCTGGTGGGGTATATAATATTGGCATAAATGCGTATTTGGTATTGCTCTCTGGCGCCTATACCCGTACCGCAATTGACCTCACGTCAGCAAAAAAAGCCTTCGGCGATAAAAAATCGTTTAACCTAAAAACCATACTGCTAAGCATCCCAAAAATCATACTTCCCATGTTTGTGTTTTATGTGGGGGTATTGGTACACAGCAAAGGAATGGGCATCGCCTTTGTGGCGTTGGTTGGGGTGTTGGGTTTTGCCTTTCGCAACCTTGTTTTTGGATGGATTGAAAAAATCTACCAACACGAAAAATACCAAACGCTGCAAGCGTATAAACAAAAGAACACATGATTGAAATTACTTCCCTTTCAAAGACCTATGGCACGCAAACCGTGCTTGACATTCCACAATTACACATTGCTCCTGGGCAAACTTTTGGATTAGTAGGCAACAACGGTGCTGGAAAGACAACGCTATTTAGTCTGATATTAGACCTTATTTTGCCTACATCAGGAACTGTTACCAACAACGACATTGTAGTGCAAAAAAGTGAAGACTGGAAATCGCATACCGCTGCTTTTTTAGATGAAAGTTTTTTGATTGGCTACCTCACGCCTGAAGAATATTTTGTCTTTATCGGCAGTCTACGTGGTATGAAAAAAGAAGATGTGAATGAGGCACTCAACCAATACACCGACTTCTTCCACGGTGAGGTGTTGGGGCAAAAAAAATACATTCGGGATTTATCGAAAGGAAATCAAAAAAAGGTAGGCATTGTGGCNACACTGCTTTCCAATACNCAGTTGGTTATCTTAGATGAGCCCTTTGCAAATCTCGACCCCACCACACAAATTAGACTTAAAAACTTATTGAAAGAAGAGGCAAGCGCATCAGGGAAGACCTTTTTGATTTCAAGTCACGACTTGCAACACGTAACGGAAGTTTGCGACCGTATTGTGGTACTACATCAAGGAAAAATAGTTCGAGATGACGTGACTTCTACAGGAACTCTAAAGGAGTTGGAGGACTTTTTTCGCGAACAGTTGTAAAATGTACATACTAAAGTCTCGTTTTTTCAGTTTTTATCATAGGTTTATAGCATGAAAAAAGCACTCCTTTTTTTCGGGTTGATACTGATGGTTGCATGTTCTACAAAAAAGAATAGCAAACTCTCCCGTGCCTATCATAGCACAACTTCCAAATTTAATCCCATTTTCAATGGGCAAGAAGCCTTGCGTTATGGGTTACTGGATATCACCAATAAAAACCAAGATAATTATTGGCTACGCCTTACTGTTGATCCCTACACGCTTCCCGACCCATTTGATTCCGAAGCTCCCTCCAACGAGTTTTTTAATCGTGCGCAAGAAAAAGCCATCCTCACGGTGCAAAAACATTCCATGTTGATTAATGGCGAACAGCGCAACAAACAAATTTCCAAGGCGTATTTACTTTTGGGCAAAGCGCGCTATTTTAATGGGCGTTACCCACAAGCTGTTGAGGCATTTACTTACATCATTAAAAATATGGGCAGCTCTGACGAAGCCATTGAGGCAGAGCTATGGCTCGCCAAAACCTATTTGGAAATGGGGCAGCACGAACGTGCTTCGAACGAACTTACCAATATAACACAATCGGCATCGCTAAAGCCTGCGCAATATGCCATCGTACAAGCTGCGCTTGCTGATGCACTTCTTAGAAAAGAAAAAGACACCCTTGCCACACAACCCCTGATGCTGGCATTGGCAACCGAAAAATCGGCATCCAAACGCGGGCGGTACGCCTATTTGTTGGGACAGTTGTACGATGACCTCAATTATGCCGATTCCGCAATGATTGCCTACGAGCAAGTATTGGATTTAAATCGACGAGTGCCCCGTGAATTGTGGATACACGCGCGTTTGGCACAGTTAAAAAATAATACACCAAAAAATAAAGAGACCCTTTTGGCGTATAAAAGACTTCTACGCAGCGACGAAGACCGTAGGTTTCGAGACAAAATCCATTATTTTCATGGAATCTATTTGATTAAAGGAGATGACACGCTTGGGGGTGAAAAGGCACTCAATGCTTCTTTAAAAACCAATACCCAAGACAGGTACCTAAAATCGCTCATTTATGAGCAATTGGCTTCCCATCGATTAGACCAAGTGGCCTTTGTAACAGCAGGAGCGTATTTAGACAGTACCCTTCAAAATCTAGAAGAAAAGACACGGCGATACCGTAAGCTCAACCGTCAACGTAAGAAGTTGGATGATGTCATTTTGTATGAAAAAACAATTACCGAAACCGATAGTTTGTTAGCGTTGATGCATATGTCCCCTATTGAACAAAAACAAATGGTAGTTCAATACATCGAAGCACTTAAAAAAGAAAAGGCAAAAGCAAAAGCACTTGCCAAAGCGCAAGAACCCGTAAATACGGTTCTGTTGGGGAATTTTTACTTCTATAACAGTTCGTTAATAGAAGCTGGCAAGCGAGAATTCAAGCGTGAATGGGCTAATGTTGCACTAGAAGACAATTGGAAATACAACCCAAATACAAGCACCATTGTTACAGCGTTAACGGCAAATACTGATGAGGAAAATACGCAAGACGCAGCATTTAACCCCGAAACATATTTATCCCAAATTCCACCAGCTACTGCAAAAGACAGCATCCAGCAAGTGCAACACGAAGCTTACTTCCAATCGGGGCTAGCCCACAAAGAACAATTTGATGCAAAAGAGACGGCTATTGATCGATTTACTTCCCTATTGTCGGCAAATCCTGCTGAACGCTATCTGCCACCAACGCTATATCATTTATATGAATTGCATCGGGGTAACGATGAACAGCAGCGCGTATACAGTGATCAAATTAACACAAAATACCCCCAAAGTGATTATGCCAAAATGATTCGTAATCCAGATGCTTTGGTCCAAAACATGGAAGAAAACAGGGCTGTACTCACGACTGCAAAAGCAGCTTTTGCAGCACAAGGTTACAAGGAGGTAATTGCAAAAAGTGAACAACAAATCCCACTATTAACCGACAAATCCCTTCAAGCCGAGTGGGCATTATTACGCGCCACATCATTGGGAAGACTCGATGGGCTAGATGCATACAAAAAGGCATTGACTGTTTTGATACAAACCTATCCCAAAACTGAAAGCGCAACAAAAGCAAAAGCACAACTAGATGGCTTTGAAGTCTATAATGACCTTACTGCTAAAGCGGATGAAAAAGTGAAACTGGTATTTGTTAGAGATATCGATGAACGTGAACAAACAGAATTAGACAAAGCATGGATTGAAGAATGGGTTGAGGAACAAGGCATTGCTAGTCGATTGCGTGTTTCCATAGACGTATGGGATCGAAATACGGAAACGCTGGTCATTCATGGGTTTGATTCAGGGGCAAGTGCAGACGAAAGCCGTAACTTGATGAAGGAAAGCAACCCACATTTGTTGACTTCTAAAAATATTGTACTTTTGGCGTCCGATTATCGCAATGCACTTATTCATAAGCGTTTGGATAAATTGGGTAAAAACTAAGAGATGTTTTCAGATAAAAAACAAAAAAATATGGACTCTAATAAACATGCGATAAAAATCAATTTTATCGAACCCAACACTAGATTTATTGGTGAAATTGAATCCAAATCCGATTTCAGAATTGACGGAACGTTAGAGGGAAAAATAAACACCTCTGGACGTGTTGTTATTGGAAAAGAAGGCAATGTAAACGGTGAAGTTAACTGTGGTTATGCCGACATTATGGGAAACTTTAACGGCAATCTTTCTGTAACTAATTTGCTGACCATAAAATCGGACGGTATCGTTGAGGGGCAAATTACAATAGGTAAACTTGCTGTAGAATCTGGTGCGGCCCTCAACGCACAATGTAGCATGAAATCTGCTGCGGTAAAGTCTATTGTTGATGAAGCACCCAAAAAAGCCGAAAAAACAGCCTAAAGCTTGGGCAGTACTTACTGGAGTTGGGATTCAAATGGGGGTAACCCTCTATTTAGCTTCTCGTGCAGGAAAAGCGCTTGATGCACACTGGGAAACAGGGAAAATTTTCACACTAATCATTTTAATGCTAGTGCTCTTTCTAAATATATACTGGCTTGTCAAATACTTAGAACGTTTTAATTCGTGAGTCAATCACTTAGGCATTTGGGCCAACTTATGGCCTTGGTTTTTGGTGTAGGAAGTATACATTTATTTACTATACTTTATTTTAATAATATGTTTTCTGTTTATGAGTTGCTATTAGCATATTTCATAAATATGTTGCTAGCAGCAATGGGCTATCTATTTATCCGTCTGTCATATCACTTTAAAACGCAAATAGAGGGGTTTGTTTTTTTACTGTTAAGCTTTGTAAAATTTGGGGTGTTATACTATGTGTTTTTGGCAAGTACTAATTTGCCTCTCAGTGAGTCCCGTACACTGTTTCTTCACCTTTTTCTCCCCTACATAAGCTGCTTAATTTGGGAAATAGCTGTACTGGCGAAAATCCTAAATAACGCACCAGAAAAACAACCTTAATTTTCATGCTTTTTACCTTTTTTTCTTTCAGGTAAAAGTGTACATTTGCAGCGTTTTAATTATAACCAAAACTTTGAGTCTAAAGCATAACTTTTGAAACAAATTTTTACAGTCCTCTTTTCGATATTAATAGCAACTTCTGCTTTTGCCTCTAAAACTGTGAAAGAAAATGAAGGTGAAGGCTCTATCAAGGATGAAATTAAAGCCTATATCCAACACCACTTAAAGGACTCACACGATTTTTATCTTGGTTCGTACAAAAAAGGAGACAAGAAGGCGTACATCGGTTATTTTGGGCTGCCTGTCATTTTGTGGGATAACGGTCTAAAGGTTTTTTCTTCCGCTAAGTTTAAGCATGGAAAAGCTTTGGTCAAAAAAGGGAATAGCTATTACAAACTATACCACGGAAAGATTTTTAAAACAGACGCTGAAGGAACCATCAATTATGATGACACGCATCACCCAACCAATGAAAAGCCACTAGATCTATCCATGACAAAAAGTGTGATGACAATGCTTTTGACTGCAATATTAATGTTCTTTTTGTTTCGCTCTCTGGCACGTTCGTATAATAAAAATGGTGGTATTGCTGCAGGAATAGGGCGCTTTTTTGAACCTATCATCATCTATGTGCGCGATGATATAGCCATTCCTAACATTGGTAAAAAGCACCACGGGCGTTACATGAGTTTCTTGCTTACCGTGTTTTTCTTTATTTGGTTCTTAAACTTATTGGGGCTTACCCCCCTTGGGATTAACGTAACAGGTAACATTGCCGTTACTTTTGGTTTAGCACTTATTACATTTTTGCTCACCAATCTAACCGCAAATAAAAACTACTGGGCGCATATTTTTTGGATGCCAGGCGTTCCCGTGCTGATGAAAATCGCACTTATCCCTATCGAATTACTAGGAGTGATTATCAAACCTTTTTCGTTGTTGATTCGTTTGTATGCAAACATGCAAGCGGGGCACATTGTACTTATGAGTCTTATTGGACTGATGTTTATCTTCAACAACTGGTTGGGAACTAGCTTGTCGTTTGCTTTAGCATTTGCTATTTCCATTATCGAATTATTAGTGGCTTTATTACAAGCCTATATTTTTACAATGCTCTCGGCACTTTATTTTGGATTTGCCGTTGAGGAACATCATGATGAATCGCATTAAAAACAATTATTAACAATTAATATATATACACATGGAAATTCCATTAATCGTAGGTGCAGGACTCGTCGTAATTGGCGTTGGTATGGGAATCGGTAAAATCGGTAGCTCTGCTATGGAGGCTATTGCGCGTCAGCCAGAGGCATACGGGAAAATTCAAACAGCAATGTTGATTGCAGCCGCTCTTATTGAAGGGATCGGATTTGCTGCACTATTCGCTGTATAAGTAATCACATCACATGACAAACGGTAGCTAGGCTACCGTTCGTCTTGCTGAAATTTAATCGTATGGAAAAATTATTAGGCGAATTTTCGTTTGGTTTGTTTATTTGGCAGACGCTTATTGTAACAGCTCTTATTTTGTTGTTGCGTAAATTTGCATGGAGGCCCATCTTAAACACCATAAACGAGAGAGAAGAAGGAATTCGTTCTGCAATGGATTCGGCTGAGCAAGCCCGTCAAGAGATGCAAAACTTGCAAGCTGACAACGAGCGTATTTTGAAACAGGCGCGTATAGAACGCGACAGTTTGCTTAAAGAAGCGCGCGAGTTACGTCAGAAAATGATTGACGATGCTAAAGATGAAGCTAAGATTCAATCTGAACAACTCTTGGCACAAGCACGTGAGGCCATTCAAAGTGAAAAACAAGTGGCTATTACTTCGCTCAAAAATGAAGTGGCTGAACTTTCAATTCAAATTGCTGAAAAGCTTACAAAAGAGCAGCTATCTTCAGATAAAAAGCAAAGCGAATTGGTTCAAAAACTTTTAAAAGACGCAGACCTTAAGGTATGATAGGTACACGAGCAGCATTGCGATATGCCAAGGCGGCCGTTCAAAAAGCCATTGAAGATGGACAATTGGACGCCCTTGCCAAAGACATGGATTTGGTATACAATACCGTACAAAACAACACTGATTTGGAAGGCGTGTTGCAAAGTCCTGTAATTGGTACCAATCTAAAACACAAGGTCTTACAAGCCGTTTTTGCTCAGTGCAGCGATGCAGGAAGAAATTTCTTGCGCCTTATCGCTGAAAACAACCGTACACACAACCTAGACGGGATTGCTTTTAAGGTTAAAGAATTATACCGCGAGCACTTAGGGTTGGTTGAGGCTATTGCTACAACCGCAGTGCCCATTACCCCCGAATTAGAAAAAGAAATTTTAGCGAAAGTCAGTACACTTACCGATAAGAAAGTGACTCTCATAAACAAGGTTGATCCTGCAATTATTGGAGGGTTTATCATTAGACTTGATGACATACAGCTTAATGCAAGCGTAGCGCATCAAATCAATACATTAAAACAAAATATACGTTCAAACACAATATCATGGCAGAAGTAAAAGCTGCGGAAGTATCCGCGATATTAAAACAACAGTTAACCGGATTTGACACCAGTGTCTCATTAGACGAGGTGGGGTCGGTACTCCAAGTGGGGGACGGTATTGCCCGTGTGTATGGGCTTTCGAACGCACAATATGGCGAACTTGTTTCTTTTGACTCTGGGTTAGAAGGAATGGTACTAAACCTTGAAGAAGACAATGTAGGGGTGGTGCTATTAGGTCCATCAAAAGGAATTAAAGAAGGTGACACTGTTAAACGCACGCAGCGTATTGCATCTATCAATGTAGGCGAAGGCGTAGTAGGACGTGTGGTAAACACCTTGGGACAACCCATTGACGGAAAAGGACCCATTGAAGGCGAAACCGTCGAGATGCCACTTGAACGTAAAGCACCTGGTGTAATTTACCGTCAACCAGTAAACGAACCATTACAAACGGGTATTAAATCAATTGATGCCATGATCCCTGTTGGTCGTGGACAGCGAGAATTGGTTATTGGCGATCGCCAGACTGGAAAAACGACAGTATGTATTGATACCATCCTAAACCAAAAAGAATTTTATGATGCAGGTGAGCCTGTATATTGTATATATGTAGCGATAGGGCAAAAAGCCTCAACAGTCGCTGGTATTGCAAACACCTTGCAAGAAAAAGGTGCAATGGCATACACTACAATTGTAGCAGCAAACGCTTCAGACCCTGCGCCTATGCAAGTATACGCCCCTTTTGCAGGAGCGGCTATTGGTGAGTATTTCCGAGATACTGGTCGTCCAGCACTCATCATCTATGATGATTTATCAAAACAAGCCGTTGCATATCGTGAGGTATCGTTATTGCTACGTCGCCCTCCAGGACGTGAAGCCTACCCTGGTGACGTATTCTATTTGCACTCGCGCCTTTTAGAGCGTGCCGCAAAAGTTATTGCAGATGACAACATCGCCAAGCAAATGAATGATTTGCCACAAGGACTTAAGTCTAAAGTTAAAGGAGGAGGTTCATTGACAGCATTGCCGATTATTGAAACCCAGGCTGGTGACGTGTCTGCCTATATCCCCACGAACGTAATTTCGATTACCGACGGACAGATTTTCTTAGAGTCTGACTTGTTCAACTCAGGAGTTCGTCCAGCAATTAACGTAGGTATTTCCGTATCACGAGTGGGTGGTTCTGCGCAGATCAAATCCATGAAAAAAGTAGCGGGTACACTTAAATTAGATCAAGCACAGTTCCGTGAATTAGAAGCTTTTGCAAAGTTTGGTTCTGACCTTGATGCCGCTACATTGAATGTGATTGAAAAAGGAAGACGTAATGTGGAAATTCTAAAGCAAGCCCAAAACGATCCGTTTGCTGTAGAAGATCAAATTGCCATCATTTTTGCAGGTTCAAAAAACTTGCTCCGTCAAGTACCCGTAGATAAAGTGAAAGCATTTGAGCAAAGTTATTTGGAGTTACTTAACGCTAAACACCGTGATGTGTTAGATGCGCTAAAAGCAGGAAAACTTACCGACGAAGTAACGGAAACGCTAACAAAAGTAGCCACTGACCTAGCAGCACAATACGCATAAGCCATGGCAAACCTTAAGGAAATACGCAATCGGATTAGTTCTGTATCCTCAACGATGCAGATTACCAGTGCCATGAAAATGGTATCGGCAGCAAAACTGAAAAAAGCGCAAGACGCCATTACGGCAATGCGCCCATACGCTGCTAAACTTACCGAATTGCTGCAAAACCTTAGTGGTGCTGTGCAAGACGATGATGCAAGTCCATATACGCAAACACGCACCGTGAAACGGGTGTTGTTTGTTGCCATTACTTCCAATCGTGGGCTTTGTGGAGGGTTTAATTCAAATATCATAAAGCAAGTCAAAATCCAGGCGGAGGCTAATGCCACAGAAACGGCAGTGTTTACGATCGGAAAAAAAGGAAACGATATCCTCAGCAAAGATTTTGAAGTAGTTGGACACAACACAGCGATATTTGATGCGCTTAATTTTACCAACACTGCCGACTTAGCCCAACAAATTATGGATGGCTTTGTTGCTGAGCAGTTTGACGAAGTACATTTGGTGTATAACAGATTTAAAAATGCCGCTACGCAAGTAGTAACTATTGAGCCATTTTTGCCACTAGTGGCTGAGACTACTGAACAATCCGAAACGGATTACATTTATGAACCAGGAAAAGTCAAAATTTTTAACACACTACTTCCCAAGGCACTTAAAATGCAATTGTTTAAGGCGCTACGAGATTCATTTGCCAGTGAGCACGGTGCGCGTATGACTGCTATGCACAAAGCAACTGATAACGCCACTGAGCTTCGCGATCAGTTAAAACTGACCTATAACAAAGCGCGACAAGCTGCCATTACCAACGAGATTTTGGAAATTGTTGGAGGTGCTGAGGCGTTAAACAGCTAGTTTTTTCATATATTTTATTGAATGAGTTCCAAATCTATAGTTTATGTTTTGGGTATTACTCTTTGTATACTCGCTATTCCAGCTCTGCTGATGCGTTTTACAAACGAAGTTGCTTGGGGGCCAAACGATTTTCTGTTGGCTGGAGTCCTAATTTTTAGTACCGGTTTATTATTGTGTATTGTAAAAAAGAAGGTGTTCAATAAAAAATTGCAACTCGTGCTTATCCTTGGCGTTATACTGTTCTTTTTACTTCTATGGGCAGAAATGGCTGTGGGTGTTTTTGGTTCGCCCATAGCTGGAAATTAACAATTTGGCGTTGTTTTTGATATGAACAATGTAAATCAATCTTCATGAAACAATTCTTAATAACACTTATTGCTATACCTACTTTACTTTGGGCACAACCTCAAGGCGAAAATCACATTCCGTATATCGAAACAAGTGCAGAGGTGGATTCGCTGGTAGTCCCTGATGAAATTTACCTCAGTATTCTACTCAAAGAGCAGGATGAGCGCAACAAAGTCAGCGTTGAACAACTTGAAAAACGTATGTTACAAACCTTACAGCAGTTAGATGTCGACCTCGAAAAACAACTAAAACTTGCCGACTTGTCAAGCAACATCAAAACCTATTTTTTGCGCCGAAAGGACATTAAAAAAACCAAACGCTATGAGCTAAAGGTTGACGATGCCACTACTGCGGGGCGCGTATTGGCAGCCCTTGAAGAAAGCGGTATTTCGAATGTGCGACTAACTCGAACAGACTATAGCAAGCTTGAGGAGCTAAAAATTCATCTGTTGGGAGAAGCGGTAAGTAAAGCCAAAACTCGTGCAAATGCCATGGCAAAACCCCTTGGGCAACGTGTTGGCGAGGCACTGTATCTCTCCAACAACATGCACTCGGGATTTGTAGGCTATCGTCAAATGGCTATGAAAGAAGTAATGATTGACATGGCAAATACCGAAAAAGATGAATTCCCAGAGATACAGTTTCAGCCACAAAAAATACAAGTTCAGGTACAGGCCCGATTTAGGTTAAACAAATAAACGAGCATACCTGTTTAACAAAAGCCCCTTTGTGGGGCTTTTTGTATTTTTGGGGTTATGAATATTCGTATTGTAAACCATTCCCCACACGAACTGCCTGAATATGAAACCTTAGCCTCGGCGGGGATGGATCTTCGCGCGCATATTGATGCGCCGATTAAACTCCAGCCACTTGAGCGCATACTTGTCAAAACAGGCTTGTTTATCGAATTGCCCATAGGGGTAGAAGCGCAAGTGCGTCCACGCAGCGGATTGGCACTTAAAAAAGGAATTACAGTCCTTAACGCCCCTGGAACCATAGATGCAGACTATAGAGGTGAAATTGGCGTTATCCTAATAAATTTATCAAATGAAGTTTTTGCTATCGCTTCGGGCGACAGGATTGCACAATTGGTCATTGCCAAACACGAACGTGCCGTTTGGGAAGAAGTTGAATCATTATCTGAAACTGCACGTGGTGCGGGTGGTTTTGGTAGCACCGGAATTGAATAACAGATGAAAATAATTGTTCCCATGGCAGGACGTGGTTCGCGCCTTCGTCCACATACGCTAACCGTTCCAAAACCTTTAATCCCAGTAGCGGGAATGCCTATTGTACACCGATTGGTAAGCGATATTGCACGACTGCTTCCTGAGCCCGTGAGTGAAATTGCTTATATCTTGGGCGATCCCGCCTATTTTGGCGATGAAGTCGTAGAGGTGCTAACCGAACTATCTAACAGCTTGGGTGCCAAAACAAGCATCTACCGTCAAGACAAGCCTTTGGGTACAGGGCATGCCATCATGTGCGCTGAACCATCACTTTCAGGACCTGCAGTAATTGCCTATGCCGATACCTTGATTCGTGCCGATTTGACCTTAGACCCCGACGCAGACAGCGTGATTTGGGTGAAAAAAGTCGCTACCCCTGAACAGTTTGGGGTGGTGCAACTTGATAAAAGTGGTGCCATAAATGCCTTGGTGGAAAAGCCAACAGAATTTGTTTCGGATTTGGCCGTGATTGGAATTTATTATTTTAAAGAAATTGGAGCGTTAAAAGCTGCGCTGAAAGGTGTTTTAGACGAAGGGCTAACTCATGGCGGTGAATACCAAATTAACGACGGTATTTTGCGTATGATGCAAAACGGTAACCGTTTTGTTCCCGGCGAAGTAAGCGCATGGATGGACTGCGGAAATCCGAAAGTTACCGTGGAAACCAACCGCCAAATGTTGGATTTCCTTGCTGAAGAGGACGAAACTCTTGTGGGTAAGGTTACTGTAAAAAACAGCACCATTATCCCGCCTTGCTATATCGCAGATGACGTATTACTAACCAATAGCACTGTTGGACCGCATGTTTCTATTGGAAAAGGAACGATTATTGCCAACAGTACCATTGAAAACAGTATTATTCAAACCAACAGCAGCATCGAAAACGCAACACTTAAGGGCGCAATGATAGGCAACCATGTGCGCTATAACGGGGCGTTTAGCGCTGTTAGTATTGGAGATTATTCAGAATTGAAATAAAATGAAAAAAGCAGGGGTACTTCTCGTTGTGTTTATGTTAGTTTCTGGGTGTAAATCGCTTACCTCGGTTACGCCAACAGCGCGTATTGATACCTCTTTACGCCCCAAAGTTGTGCAACAGCAAATTGAGCAAAATACCCTATTGTACGAAACGTTACAATGGCGTGGACAAGCAATACTAGATCGAGGCGGAAAACGGCAAAAAATTAGCCTAAGCACACGATTAAAATATCAAGAAGGGGTTTGGCTAAACGGAAGTATAATTGTACCGTTGGCTCGAGTGCTTGTTACTCCTGAGCAAGTGCAGTTTTATGAAAAAATAAAACGGCAATATGCGTCATTGAACTACAAAAAGCTGGAGGAGCTTTTAGGGGTCAAAGTAGCATATACCATGCTTGAAAATATTCTTACTGCAAAACCTGTAGTGGCACGTGCACTAAAAAGATCAAAATTGTCACATAACAACAATACCTATGTGTTTAGCTATAGCCGAAAAGGGATGTCGTTACAGTTTGTATATGATGCATCCTTTAGATTGGTAGAGCAGCGTTTGGTAAGTAATGAGACCACAATAAGTGTGGTGTATGACACCTATCAAAAAATTAACACACAATGGATCCCTAAAACGTTAAGGATGACCCTGTATGATAAAAAAGGAGAAACATCCCTAACGCTAAATGCGAAACAAACGGAGCTCAACGAAGCATTAAAAATGCCATTCAAAATTCCGGAAGGTTATACCCCTATTTTAATTCAATGAAAAAGTGGCTTTGGGTGTTGATNCTTGTTCCGGTATTGGGTTTNGCCCAAGACAAAAAAGCTGCACTTGAAACCCAAAAAAAACGCTTGCAACAAGAGATTGTTCAAATNAATGCGCTTTTAAAATCGAGTGTGAAAAAGCGCACCAACGTGCTTACCGAAGTGGAAACGGTACAGCTNAAAATGGATCGACAAGATGCCCTGATACGGTTAACCAATCGACAAATTAACCGATTAAATCAAGAAATAAGTCTNAACCTGCGAAATATAGAACAACTCCGTACCGAGCTCGTACGACTAAAAAAAGATTATGGTGATATGGTAATCGCGGCGCGAAAAAATCAATCCACACAAAACCGATTGATGTTCTTGTTATCGTCTGAAAGTTTTTGGCAGGCATATAAGCGCATGGCATACATGAAACAATACGCTGCGTACCGCAAAAAACAAGGCGAGCAAATTGCCGAAAAAACCAAAACCCTACAGCAATATACCAACGATTTAGTAAACCAACGTAAAGACAAGGAACGTTTGATTCGCGAAAACCGCGAAGCACAAAAAGCATTGGATACAGTGCGTGCACGTCAAAATAGTCTAATACAGCAACTTAAGCGAAAAGAAAAAAGCTATGCTTCTCAAATAAAGAAAAAGCAACAACAACAAGAAGCTATTGATCGTGAAATTGCGCGCCTGATTCGGGAAGCCATTGCCGCCTCAAATAAAAAAGCAGGAACCAAAACCACCAATTTTGTACTTACCCCAGAAGCTAAAGCCCTAGCCGCAAACTTTGTGGCAAACAAAGGGCGATTGCCATGGCCCGTTGAAAAAGGCATTGTTACTCAAAAATTTGGCACCCAACGCCACCCTGTAGTGCGAACTACTACGATTAAAAGCAACGGAGTAACATTAACTGTCCCACAAGGTGCAGAAGCACGAAGTGTTTTTCAGGGAAAAGTGCTAAATATTGTGCAGTTTAAAGGTAGTAATCCAATTGTGCTGATTCAGCATGGGAACTATATTACTAGCTATAAAAACCTAAGCCGTGTGTATGTAAAAAAAGGCGAAAACGTCTCCGCCAAGCAAACTATTGGACAGATTTTTACCAACAAAGACACTGGAAAAACAGCATTGCAGTTTAGCCTGTTCCTAAATACTACTCCGCAAAATCCTGCGCTGTGGTTATACCAAATGAAATAACACTATTTTTTAAATAGTTTATGTCGTGTAATACTATTGTCTTGGTGTATGATCTCAAGCAAATAGATTCCCTCTACCAACGCTGAAACGTCTAGGCTGTACTGAACCTTCTCATGCATTACACGCTGCCCTGTTAGACTGAAAATGTTAACGCTGGCGTTGTCTTTAAGTCCCTCAAAATAGAGCATATTGGCAGTTGGGTTCGGATGGATTTTGACAAAAGTATTTTTGAGTTTTATACTCAATGTGTTCACGTCAAAAGATTTTAATGGAAATTTGGTGGTCGCTGATGCATTAGTTGTAGCGGTATCTAACGCATTAGTTCCGCTATAATTCCACCCCAAATAATCAAATAAAGTTGTAGATGAAGTAGTACTTTTTCTGTATGCCCATCCATCCAAATACTCCCAATTTTCACCTATTCCGCTTTTATTAATATCTCCAAACACATCAACAACAGTTCCGTTGAAAAACAACTCAATAGCATCATCGCCATTTACATTTGCAGCGCTGTCTGTATAGTCAGGATTAAATCCAAAAAAGGCATTAAATTGAGCGCTTTCTGTGGCTACATAAATAAACGTTCCTTTGGTTAAGCTNGTCAAAGGGAATGTAAATTCTTCCCCNTCTGAACCTAAGCCATTATTGGCTGAACCAAAACCGTATTTTGATAAGTCTGGAATATCCCTCAAAGCTACAAACTCAACTGCTTTAGGAGTCCCGCCAGTAAGTGGTCCATCTATTATTCCTGTAATCAGAAGATCTTGTCCAAAAACAAACGTTATGGTACAAATCCAAACGAATAAAAAGATAAGCATTTTCATGATGATAAGATTTAGGACTATAAAACTACAAAAAAAATGGAATTATCTCAATTTGGCAATGTATTTACCCACCATATCAAACTCGATATTGACTAGGTCTCCCACACGAAGTTGATGGAAAACGGTATGCTCATAGGTGTACGGAATTATGGCAACACCAAAACGATTTGCTTCAGAGCCAACAACCGTAAGACTGGTGCCATTAACGCAAATAGAGCCTTTTTCTATGGTCATGTTTTTGGAAGATTTGCTGTATTCGAATTGGAATAACCAACTCCCGTTTTGATCTTCAATATGAGTGCACGTAGCCACTTCATCTACATGTCCCTGCACCATGTGTCCGTCTAGCCTGTCACCCAAGCGCATGGCGCGCTCCAAATTTATTTTGTCGCCGATATCCCATTGACTAAGTGCCGTTTTTTCCAAGGTTTCCTGAATAGCGGTTACGGTATATTGGTCATTATCAATGGCAACCACCGTGAGGCAAACGCCATTGTGCGCAAGACTTTGGTCGATTTTCAATTCGCTTGTGATTTTACTTGAAAGCCTGTAATGCACGTTACTGCCTTCGTGTGCTATGCCCTCAATGGTGCCCATAGTTTCAATAATTCCTGTAAACATAATCTGCGAATCCTGTACCTTTGTCCAGCAAAAGTACACAAAATGTCTACCTTACCTATCATGGCTGTTTCTATTGGCGACCCAAACGGAGTTGGGGTAGAAATCATCCTCAAAACTTTTAGAGATAAATCCCTCTTTGAACAATGCATTCCTGTAGTTTATGCTAATCTGGGTTTTATCCAAAAACAACAGCAACATTTTGGTACACAAGTGCCTTTAGAACTTTTAAAAGGCCGTCCAAAAAAAGGAGTTTTAAACATTAAAACGATATTTGAAAACACCCCTGATATTAACTTTGGAAAACAAACTTCTGAAGCTGGAAGTGCAGCGTTTGAATCATTGCACACCGCTACTATAGCTGTTCAAAGGGGTCAAGCTGATGCGCTAGTTACGGCTCCTATCAATAAAGCCTCCATTCAGAGTAAAACATTTCCATTCGCAGGTCACACGCATTACTTGGCTTCCATTTGGGGTGGTGAAGCACTAATGATTTTGGCACATAAAAAATTAAGGGTTGCGTTAATCACAGATCATATCCCTCTTGTTGATGTGCCAAAACGGATCACGCAGGAGTTGATTACAAAAAAGGCGCGTCAACTTTCGAATACTTTAAAAACAGATTTTGGTTACAGCAACCCAAAAATTGCCCTCTTAGGGCTTAATCCACATGCTGGTGACCAAGGTGTAATTGGAACTGAAGACGATCGCATTTTAACTCCAACAATTAAAGCACTTTCAGCAGAGGATATTCATCTAGAAGGACCTTTTCCTGCCGACGGCTTCTTTGGACAAAAAAAGTACAGAAATTATGATGCTGTTTTATCGTGCTATCACGACCAGGGATTGGTGGGGTTTAAAACTTTAGCGTTTGGCAAGGGGGTAAACTTCAGTGCTGGACTTCCATATGTCCGCACTTCTCCAGATCATGGCACTGCCTTTGATATTGCAGGAAAAGGAGTAGCAAACCACGACTCGTTCACAAACGCAATTCAAATGGCTTGCGCAATATGGCATGCACGCCAAAAGAACGAATAAATACAAGGCTTAACATCAAATTTTATATATTTGCCAACTGTAATGAACGATGCGAAAAATGTTTTGGCTCCTTTTGTCTTGGCATTTGCAGGACTTAAAGAAGGTGCTCATCATTTTACGCTTGACATTACATCCAAGTTCTTTGATGCTTTTAACTATACCGAGTTCAACAATGCTGATCTCAATGTACAGATTGAACTAAACAAAAAAGCAACTCTTCTTGAGTTGCAGTTTTCAATCTTGGGAACTGTAAACGTAAGTTGTGACGTTTCAAACGAACCGTTTGACTTGCCAATACACCCAACGCACGAGTTGGTAGTAAAATTTGGGGAAGAATATAACGATGAAAATGAGCATTTGCTTGTGTTGCCACATGGATCACACCAAGTAGATGTTTCACAAACGCTATTTGAAACCATTGTGTTGGCGGTGCCGCAAAAGCGGGTTCACCCTGGTATAGAAAATGGAACTTTACAATCTGATTTGTTAGATCGCCTAACGGCATTGCTTCCAAAAGAAAGTAACAAAGCACCAGAAACTACGGATCCCCGATGGGATGCGTTAAAAAAATTAAAAAAAGACTAAAACAGCTGTTATGGCACATCCTAAACGAAAAATATCCAAAACGCGTCGCGATAAGCGTCGCACACACTACAAGGCAGTTGCGCCGCAAATTGCTACGTGCAACACTACAGGTGAATCGCATTTATACCACCGTGCCCATTGGCATGAAGGAAAATTATACTATCGCGGAAAAGTTTTAATCGACAATTCGGTTGAGGCAGAAGCCTAGAATTATCTATACATAATACCATCGCGCCTTTCGTAAAAGGCGCTTTTTTTGTCTATTTTAGTAAGTTTTTACCTCTTTTTTGCTAGAAATGCGTTGATTTTTACTAATTTTCGCCAAAATTTGTAGAATTACATTTACGTGTAATTCGGTTAATATGACTTCAAAAACTGCAGCCATAACCGCCGTAGGAGGCTACGTCCCCGAGCATGTGCTCACCAATACTGCTTTAGAGCAAATGGTTGACACAAGCGACGAGTGGATCATTTCGCGCACAGGAATTAAAGAGCGTCGTATACTCAAGCCCACTTCTCTTGGCACCTCATTTATGGCCATTGCCGCAGCACGCGAACTCATACAAAAGAAAAATCTTGATCCTACCACCCTAGATTTGGTTATTGTAAGTACCGCCACTCCAGATATGCCTGTTTCCTCAACAGCGGCTTATGTTGCCACAGAACTGGGTGCCACAAATGCTTTTGGTTACGATTTACAAGGCGCTTGTTCGGGCTTTTTATATGGTATGTCTGTAGCTTCAGCGCATATTTCCTCAGGACGATACAAAAAAGTACTCCTCATTGGTGCTGATACCATGTCGTCAATTATTGATTATACTGACCGCACAACATGTGTGATTTTCGGCGATGGTGCCGGTGCTGTGCTTTTTGAGCCCAATGAAGAAGGACTTGGGCTTCAAGATGAGATCCTCCGGGTAGATGGAAAAGGAAGAGAATTTTTAAAAATTGAAGCGGGAGGCTCCATGATGCCTACTTCAGTCGAAACGGTATCGGCACGGAAACATTTTTTGCATCAAGAGGGGCGCTCAGTTTTTAAATTTGCCGTGTCTAACATGACAAATGCCATTGAACAACTGCTGCGTCAAAATGATTTAACCAAACACGATATTGACTACTTTGTGGCGCATCAAGCAAATAAGCGTATTTTAGATGCAATTGCAAAAAATCTAAATCTAAATTACGAGCAAATGCTCATTAATATTGAACGTTACGGAAACACCACGGCAGCAACATTGCCTTTGTTGTTGTGGGATTATGAAACCAAACTTAAAAAAAATCAAAAATTACTATTTACCGCGTTTGGTGGTGGCTTCACTTGGGGAGCTATCTATCTGACATGGGCATATAACAGCTAAAACAATAACCATGGAATTAAAAGAAATCCAAAACCTAATAAAGTTTGTCGCCAAATCAGGCGCAAGTGAAGTAAGCCTAGAAATGGGTGATATTAAAATTACCATAAAAACAGAAAAAGAGGAAGCTAATGTTCCTATGGCTGCTGTTCAGCAAGTCGCACCTGTGATGGCTGCACCTGCGCCTGAGGTAATTGCTTCTCCTGCTGCTGCTATTGCTGCACCTGTTGCCGAAGCAGCATCAAATCAGCATACCGTAAAATCACCAATTATTGGTACTTTTTACCGCAAACCTTCTCCCGATAAACCTAATTTTGTTGAAGTTGGGGACCGTGTCAACGAAGGTGACACTTTGTGTGTGATTGAAGCCATGAAACTCTTTAACGAAATTGAAGCAGAAACTAGCGGAACGATTGTTCAAATTCTAGTTGATGATTCTTCTCCTGTTGAGTTTGACCAACCGTTATTTATTATTGATCCAGCCTAAAAATCGGTCTATGTTTAACAAAATTCTTATCGCCAACAGAGGCGAAATTGCGCTTCGTGTTATACGAACATGTCGTGAAATGGGCATCAAAACTGTAGCGGTATATTCCAAAGCAGATGCCGATAGCCTACACGTGCGCTTTGCTGATGAAGCCGTATGTATTGGCCCTGCGCCAAGTAGCGAATCATACTTGAAAATCGCACATATCATTGCCGCAGCAGAAATTACCAACGCCGATGCCATCCATCCAGGTTATGGGTTTTTGTCTGAAAATGCCAAGTTTTCTAAAATCTGCGAAGAGCACAAAATCAAATTCATTGGAGCCTCTGCCCAAATGATTCAGCAAATGGGCGACAAAGCTACCGCTAAAGCAACAATGAAAGCAGCGGGCGTCCCAACCATTCCAGGGTCTGAAGGAATTATTGCTTCTTTTGAAGAGTGTCAAAAACTTGCCAAAAAAATGGGCTTTCCTGTCATGCTAAAAGCTACTGCTGGTGGCGGCGGTAAAGGAATGCGTGCCGTTTGGAGCGAAGATCAATTGGAAAAAGCTTGGGAAAGTGCACGTCAAGAATCTAAGGCTGCTTTTGGAAACGATGATATGTACATGGAAAAACTTATTGAAGAGCCTAGACATATTGAAATTCAGGTAGTTGGTGATGCTTTTGGAAAAGCATGTCATTTGTCTGAGCGCGACTGTTCCATACAACGCCGTCACCAAAAACTGACTGAGGAAACGCCATCACCTTTTATGACTGATAAGTTACGAAAAGATATGGGGGCCGCGGCCGTAAAAGCAGCAGAATTCATCAAATATGAGGGAGCAGGAACCGTAGAGTTTTTAGTGGATAAACACCGCAATTTCTACTTTATGGAAATGAATACCCGTATTCAAGTGGAGCACCCCATTACGGAACAAGTAATTGATTTTGACTTGATTGCAGAGCAAATTAAAGTCGCTGCAGGTGTTCCAATTGTAGGAAAAAACTACCTGCCAAAGCTACATTCTATTGAGTGTAGAATCAATGCCGAAGACCCGTATAACGATTTCCGTCCCTCGCCAGGTGTAATAAAAACTTTACACACCCCTGGTGGGCATGGGGTTCGCCTTGATACTCATGTTTATGGTGGGTATATGATTCCTCCGCATTACGATTCCATGATAGCAAAGTTGATTACTACGGCGCAAACCCGTGAAGAAGCCATCAACAAAATGAAACGTGCATTGGACGAGTTTGTAATAGAAGGGATTAAAACAACCATCCCATTTCACCGTCAATTAATGGATCATCCAGACTACGTGGCGGGGAACTACACCACCAAGTTTATGGAGGATTTTGAAATGAAGGAGGAATAGTTATCCTTTTATTTTTTTATTCGGCAACACTTTAAAGCCCATATTGTGTAGTGTAAACGCAAAGATATCTGCGTACTGCTCAATTGTTTTATCAACAGGAGTTCCTGCTCCATGGCCCGCATTGGTTTCAATACGAATAAGTACTGGGTTTTCTCCTGATTGTTTATCTTGAACTTCGGCAGCAAACTTAAAAGAATGTGCTGGAACAACACGATCATCATGGTCTCCTGTGGTTACCAAAGTTGCTGGATAAGCCGTACTGGGTTTCACGTTGTGTAAAGGGGAATATCCCTTCAGATACTCAAACATTTCCTTAGATTGTTCTGCNGTACCGTAATCGTATGCCCATCCTGCCCCTGCCGTAAAAGTATGATAGCGCAACATGTCTAGGACACCTACCGCGGGCAGNGCTACTTTAAAAAGCTCTGGNCGTTGTGTCATGGTAGCNCCTACCAGTAATCCGCCATTTGAGCCACCCCGAATAGCAAGATATTCTGGACTGGTATAGTTGTTNTCAATTAAAAATTCGGCGGCAGCGATAAAGTCGTCAAAAACATTTTGCTTATTTAACTGCGTCCCTGCATTGTGCCATGCCTTTCCATATTCACCACCACCGCGCAAATTGGGTACTGCATATACACCCCCTTGCATCAGCCAAACCGCATTTGTAATACTAAAGGTTGGGGTGAGACTAATATTAAATCCGCCGTAGCCATATAAAATGGTAGGTGTTTTGCCGTCACGTTTAAGTCCCTTTTTGTGCGTAATCATCATGGGAACTTTTGTTCCGTCTTTNGAGGTATAGAAAACTTGTTTGGATTCAAAGTCTGANGGAGAAAACGCAATTTCGGGTGCCCAATACTGANGCGTTAGTCCTGTTTTTGGGTTTAAGCTATACGATGATGAGGGCGTATGATAATTTGAAAAGGTATAATATAANACTTCCTGATTTTTTTTACCACTAAAACCNCTTGCACTACCTGCCGCAGGCAATACAATTTCACGAATAACCTTACCGTTGTAGTTGTATTGATACACTTTAGAAAGCGCATCGACCATATANTCGGCAAAGAAATAGCCNCTACCACTACTGATGCTCAAAACATCTTNTTGTTCAGGGATAAGGTCTTCCCAAAATTCAGGNGAAGGCGATGCAATAGTGGTCTTTATAAGCTTCTTGTTGGGCGCATTCAAATTGGTTACCAAGAAAAATGTTTCTCCTTTTGTGTCTAGTACATAGCTGTCTGAGTCCTCGTTGTCTACAATTGTAATCAGTTTGGAAGTAGGATTTTTAAAGTCTTTTACAAACAGTTTGTTGCCAGAAGTGGTGTTCGATGCGCTAATGAATAAAAAACGTTGATCGTCAGAAACATACCCACCCACATAACGATGTTTTTGGTCTGTTGTTCCTCCAAAAACTATTTTATCTTCAGCTTGAGGGGATCCTAATTTGTGGTAATATAATTTGTGTTGATCTGTCTTAGAGGAAAGTTCTGAACCGTCGGGTTTATCATAAGATGAGTAAAAAAAGCCATCGTTCCCTTTCCAAGAAACCGAACTGAATTTTACATTGGTAAGCGTATCCTCCAAAATGGTTCTAGAGGCTGCATCAAGTACAATAATTTTACGCCAATCAGAGCCGCCTTCCGAAATTAAGTATGCCAATCGGCTTCCATCTTTGGTAAATCGAACACCCGCTAAAGAAGTGGTTCCATCTTCGGAAAAAGTGTTTGGGTCTAGAAATACTTCTGGGGCTTCGTCTCCTTTTTGGCGATACAATACATAATGATTTTGTAGGCCGTCGTTTTTGTAAAAATAGGTATAATCGCCCTCAACAAAAGGGGTGGAACGTTTTTCGTAATTCCAAAGTTTAGTTAAAGATTCTTTTAGTTCATTTCTAAATGGAATCTTGTCTAAATACTCAAAGGTGACTTCATTTTGACGAGAAACCCAATCTTCCGTTTCGGCGGAACGGTCATCTTCTAACCAGCGATACGGGTCTTCTACCGCTTGACCAAAAAAACTGTCGATAACAATTTCTTTCTTTGTTTCAGGGTACATAATGGGTGCTTTTTTAGCACAGGATGAAATTAAAACCAGCAATAAAAGAAATACAAAGCGCATAATCATAAATTTACTACCAAGGTAGAAAAAATTACAATACGCTAAAAAATCTTATAATAGACCCGCTTGTACTAAATATTCCGCAATTTGTACGGTATTGGTAGCTGCGCCTTTGCGTAGGTTGTCTGCAACAATCCAAAGATTTAGCCCATTATCTTGAGAGGTGTCTTTTCGTATGCGCCCCACAAAAACTTCATCTTTTCCATGCGCATTTAATGGCATGGGATAGTTGTTATTGGCAAGGTCGTCTTGTACTACAATCCCTGGTGTTTCGGAAAGCAATTGACGTACTTCATTTAACTCAGCAGGATTACTTAACGTAAGGTTTACCGACTCGCTATGACCACCAACGACTGGAATTCGTACTGCAGTTGCGGTTACCCGAATGTTTGGATCTAGAATTTTATGTGTTTCATTGACCAATTTCATCTCTTCTTTGGTGTATAAATTATCCAAGAAAACATCACAGTGTGGCAAGGCATTTCGATGAATAGGGTGCGGATATGCGTTTTCTCCTTCTATGTCTTTATATTCATTTTCAAGTTGTTGCACCGCTTTTACGCCAGTTCCAGTAATGGATTGGTATGTAGAAACCACAACGCGTTCAATACCAAAAGCGCGATGAATAGGCGCGAGTGCCATCACCATTTGGATAGTAGAACAATTTGGATTGGCAATAATTTTATCTTCGGCAGTAAGAATATCTGCGTTGATTTCAGGAACAATAAGTTTGTGGTCGGGGTGCATTCGCCACGCCGATGAATTGTCAATAACCGTACAGCCAACTGCGGCAAATTTTGGTGCCCAGGTCAATGAAATATCACCTCCAGCAGAAAACAAAGCAACATCGGGTTTTAAGGCAACTGCGTCTTCAAGCTCAACAACCGTGTATGATTGACCTTTAAAATCCAACTGTTTTCCCGCTGAACGCGCCGAAGCTACGGGTATCAATTCTGTGATTGGAAATTGGCGTTCTGCCAACACTTGCAACATGACTTCACCAACCATTCCGGTGGCGCCTACTACTGCTACGCGCATATCTTAAATTTTGGTGCGAATGTACGGCATAAGTCTTTTAAATTGGCATGTGATTAACCCTTTATCAAAAAAATAACAATATGTTGTATTTATAACACTCAATCAATAACCTTGCGCTGAATTCGCTGTGAAAGTCCTGTAATGAATTCGTAAGAAATGGTTCCCGCATGATTTGCCAATGCCTCAGCGCTTGCGTTTGGTCCAATAACAATGACCTCATCCCCTTCATAACATTCAATATTGGTAACATCCACCATAATCATGTCCATACACACATTACCTAAAATAGGTGCTTTTTTTCCATGAATCCAAACAAAGCCGTTGCCATTGCCGTAAATACGCCCTATCCCGTCGGCATGACCCAATGGAAGGGTTGCGGTTCGGGTTTTAGTCGTCGCAACAAAGTTGCGATTATAACCCAAAGACGCACCTTCTTCAAGCGTATGAAGTTGAGAAATAACTGTTTTTAAGGTTATTATGGGTTTTAATTGTATATCCACTTCGGGAGTATTTCCATAGCCATAAAGACTAATTCCAGTACGCACCATATTGTACTGTGCTTGTGGGTAATTCAATACGCCAGAGGTATTCAGCACATGAAAAAGGGTGTTCGGGTAAACGGCTTTTATGGTGTCTGCAATTACATCGAATTTGTTTAATTGAGCTTTCGTAAATGAATCTTCTTTTAAATCATCAGAGGCCGCTAAATGCGAATACACCCCATTTAGCGATATCCACTTTTTGTTTTCTTCTAGAAGATCCAAAAGTCTTTCCGTTTCATCGGGTTGAAATCCTAAACGGTTAAGTCCTGTATTAAATTTTATATGCACAGGATACATTTCCGTTTCATGCTGTTTTAATGCATCAATAAATGCTTCCAAAATGCGCTGACTATAAAGACCTGGTGTGAGCTTATATTCAATTAGAGATTGCAGGTTTGGTTCTTGCGGATGAAGCACCAAAATGGGTTGGGTAATTCCAGCTTTTCGCAACGCAATTCCCTCTTGGACATACGCCACTCCAAAATAATCAACCCCACAATCTGAAAGACACTGGGCAACCACTTCCGCATCACTGCCGTAGCCAAAAGCCTTTACTACTGCCAGAAGCTTCGTATCAGGGGCTAATCTTTTTCGCAGATAATGATAATTGTGCCGCAGGTTGGGCAAATGAATTTCAAGAATTGTTTCGCACATATCGCCTTAAGCCTTTCTTCGTTTAACAGATGGAGCTACTTTGCTAGTTGCCTCCATTTTTTGTGCTTTTTCTTTGGTCATTGCTTTGTGAAAAGCAGCTCTACTTAGAGGTTCATATTCTTCAGTCTCTCCCAGCATCACCAAATTATCGTTTTCATTTTTACGAAAGCTATGATGTGCCAACTTCCCAGTTTGCGTACAAATCGCATGTACTTTGGTTACATACTCGGCAATCGCCATCAAGTTTGGCATGGGGCCAAAAGGATTTCCTTTAAAGTCCATGTCCAATCCGGCAACAATAACCCGCACGCCTTTGTTTGCCAAATCATTGCAAACTGAAACAATTTCATCGTCAAAAAATTGGGCTTCGTCTATCCCCACCACGTCGCAGTTATCGGCAAGTAGCCGAATATTTGCGGCAGCAGGAACTGCCGTAGAGATTATTTCATTTGCGTCGTGTGAGACCACCTTATTGTCATCATAACGAGTGTCGACTTCTGGCTTAAAAATCTCTACTTTTTGCTTGGCAAATGTGGCGCGTTTTAACCTTCGAATCAATTCTTCCGTTTTGCCCGAAAACATAGAACCCGTAATGACTTCAATCCAGCCAAACGACTCATTATTTTGCGATGTGTTTTCGAGAAACATACTTTAATTTTATTATCCTAACGTCATAATACGTAGGAACCATTCAAAAGTATTAAATTTAGACAGTTAAAATTATGGAGGAAGAAAAAGTTATTCATAGCACTGCTGAAAAGGAATTAATGAGCTTGGCGCATGAAATTTTACGTCACAGAAGCCGTATGCGTATTTCGGATATACAACAAAAAGCGCTGGCGATACTTGACCTCATAACCCCAACATCAGAAATCATAAAAGAGCCTATTGTCGAAGCGGTGAATAGTCCATCTGCCCTTGAAGAGATACTACAAAATCCCGTAAAGGAAGCAGAATTTGAAATGGTTCAGCACCCTTTTGTAGAAAGCCTTTTTGAAGGAAACAACACTGATTTTCAGCGCATCATGTCAATGCTGAGCTCTAAAGAAAATTATGAAGAAGCAAAAGCTTTTATTGAACAGCAAATACAACCCGACTACGACTGGAGCACAAAACAACAAGATCTAGAGGCCTTTTTGGCACATATTGCACATTTGTACACCTAAATGCGAACACAAAACTAAACTCGCTTGGAAGACCTTACAACACATAATACAGATTCGGGACTTTGGTTGGTGCCAACGCCTATTGGCAATTTGAGCGATATCACGCTTAGAGCGATAGAGGTGCTTCGCAATGCCGAACTCATTTTGGCAGAAGACACCCGGACCACAATAAAGCTATTAAAGCATTATGAAATCAGCACGCCTATGCGCTCTTATCATATGCATAACGAACATAAAGCGCTACCAAAAATTATAGCTGATTTGTCTTCAGGCAGCTGTATTGCCTTAGTTTCTGATGCAGGAAGTCCTGGGATTTCAGATCCAGGATTTTTGTTGGTTCGAGCATGTGTAGAGGCCAAAATCCTTGTGCATGCACTTCCCGGTGCAACCGCATTAATTCCAGCACTGACCCTTAGCGGATTGCCTTCAGAACGCTTTGTCTTTGAAGGATTTTTACCTCAAAAAAAGGGGCGGCAAACGCGTCTTAAAGAACTTATAGATGAGCAACGAACTATGGTGTTTTACGAGTCGCCACATAGATTGCTTAAAACACTTACACAACTCGCCAACTTCCTTGGCGAAGACAGAAATGCGAGTGTGTCCAGAGAGCTTTCCAAGAAGTTTGAAGAAACCGTACGTGGTACACTTGTTACGCTCATAACACATTTTACCCAAAACCCTCCGAAAGGGGAATTTGTTATTGTTATTGAAGGAAACTGATATGCGCTGGATCCATAAACCTACACCCGAGAAAACCATTATTTCCCATTTACAAGAGTGTTTGGGCGTAAATGATGTTATCGCCACGTTATTGGCACAGCGAGGTATCGATTCCTACGAGGCAGCTAAAACCTATTTCAGACCCAAATTGAAGCAACTTTTCGACCCCTTTTTGATGAAAGACATGGACAAGGCTGTTGCACGATTATGTCAAGCTATTGAGCAAAAGGAGTCTATCATGGTTTTTGGTGATTATGATGTAGATGGTACCACTTCGGTTGCTATGCTCACCCATTTTTTACAACGTCAAGAAGTTCCAGTAACATCATATATACCTGAACGTTATGCCGAAGGATATGGTCTTTCAAAACAAGGCATTGACGTAGCAAAAAGGGAAAACATCAGGTGTATGGTTGCACTAGATTGTGGTATAAAGGCAGTGGATTTAGTTGAATATGCTACTTCATTGGGAATAGATGTCATCATCTGTGATCATCATACCCCAAGCGACACCCTTCCAAATGCACTGGCAATTTTAGATCCCAAACGTAACGATTGCGCCTATCCGTACAAAGAACTGTGCGGTTGCGGGGTTGGATTTAAGCTCATGCAAGGAATTGTTCAAAAGCAAGGGGGTGATTTGGAAACTCTCATTGCTTATTTGGATTTTGTGTCTGTTGCTATTGCTGCCGATATTGTCCCGATTACAGGTGAGAATCGCGTATTGGCATTTTTAGGATTGCAACAACTTAACATCGCGCCAAGACCTGGACTAGAAGTGCTTATACGTAATAAAACAGGAGGACAACTTATCTCCGATGTGGTATTTGGAATGGCTCCACGAATCAATGCTGCTGGGCGCATGAAACACGGTTTATATGCTGTAGAATTGTTGCTTTCGAATTCCGCCGAAGAAGCCACAGCCATGGCTGAAGCCATTGAAGCCTTTAATACTTCGCGAAGAAGTGTAGAACAGGAAATTACTCAAGAAGCATTAGCGCAAGTTGAAGCGAACAATGAAGCAGAAAACTCAGCAACAGTCGTTTACGCACCGCACTGGCACAAAGGAGTAATTGGAATTGTAGCATCAAGGCTCATCGAAACATATTATCGCCCAACGCTAGTGTTTACACAGGCTGGGGAAGGTGTTCTAGCGGCATCGGCGCGTTCGGTACGCGGGTTTGATGTATATGCTGCTATCGAATCCTGTAGCGCACACATTATTCAGTTTGGTGGGCACAAATATGCAGCAGGTATAACGCTTAACGAAAGTGACTATCCCCTTTTCAAAACAGCTTTTGAGCAGGAAGTGAAAAAAACACTTTTGGCGGAACAAAAAGAACCTGTTTTGGAAGTAGATGTGGCGTTGCCTTTTAGTGCTATAACAGAAAAAACACTACGTATATTAAAGCAAATGGAACCCTTTGGCCCTGAAAACAGAAGTCCTGTGTTTTACGCCGAGGGCGTAGTAGATAGTGGCAATGCCAAATGCGTAGGAAAAGAAAATGATCACCTTAAAGCCCGTTTTGTACAAGCAAACAGTTCTCCAATAGATGCGATTGGTTTCGGGCTGGGCGATAAGCTTTCACTTGTAAAAACTGGAAGCCCACTTCGAATTGCTTTTTCCTTAGAGGAGAATCATTGGCAGGGAAATGTATCCGTACAACTACGCCTAAAAGATATTCAGCCCTTACCCCTTTGATATCGGGCAAGTAACTGCTCTGTCGAGGCGTCGTGGATTTCTTTTTGAGAACCCTCAAACTCGTTTAAAATAACATTTGCTAACTGTTTACCCAGCTCTACGCCCCATTGATCGTAACTGTAGATATTCCATATCACACCTTCAACAAAAATTTTGTGCTCATACATGGCTATTAACGCCCCGAGGGTGCTTGGTGTAAGCTTATCGATGAGTAGTGTTGTTGTGGGTTTATCACCTCCAAAAATTTTAAATGGCAGAAGCTTTTCTAAGGCATCTCCATGAATTCCTTTTTGGGTCAATTCGTCACGTACTTGAATTTCCGATTTTCCGTTCATAAGTGCCTCGGTTTGGGCAAAAAAGTTTGCCATCAACTTGTCGTGGTGATCGACGTTTTTATGCAATGACTGTACAAAACCTATGAAATGCGCTGGAATAAGCTTAGTGCCTTGATGCATCAATTGAAAAAAGGCGTGTTGAGAGTTCGTTCCGGGTTCGCCCCAAATGATATTCCCCGTTTCGTAAGTAACCGCATCGCCCTTTCTGTCAACAGACTTTCCGTTACTCTCCATAATTCCTTGCTGCAAATAGGCTGGCAAGCGATGTAAATACTGTGTGTAGGGAATCACTGCCTCAGACTGTGCCCCCAAAAAACTATTGTACCACACCGTAAGCAACGCCAAAGTAACAGGTATGTTTTCCTCAAATGGTGTCGTTTCAAAATGTTTATCCATTTGATGGGCGCCGTCGAGTAACGCTTCAAAGTGATCGGGGCCTACCGCCAATGCAATAGACAAGCCCACCGCACTCCAAAGCGAAAAGCGACCACCCACCCAATCATTCATGGGGAGTACATTTTCAGGTTGAATCCCAAAGGCATCAATGGCAGGAAGATTGGTTGAAACGGCAACAAAGTGTGCAGCAACCGCATCCTCTCCCAAAGCAGCTACCAACCATTTTTTGGCAGTTGTAGCATTCGAAAGCGTCTCTTGAGTTGTAAAGGTTTTGGAAACCACTACAAAAAGGGTTGTTGCAGGGTTTACCTTTTTGAGTACCTCCATGACGTGATCTCCATCAACATTAGAAATAAAGTGCGTGTTTAGGTGATTTTTGTAATACCCCAGTGCTTCGGTAATCATAAAAGGCCCTAAGTCTGAACCGCCAATGCCAATATTTACTACATCTGTAAAAGCTTTACCCGAAGCACTTTTCTTGCTCCCGTCAATAACGGATTGACTAAGTGTTCTGATTTGCTTGCGAACCTTATATACTTGAGGAACTACATTTTCACCATCCACACGAATATCGGCATTTGATGGTGCTCTTAGTGCGGTATGCAACACCGCTCGTCCCTCGGTTTGATTTATGGTTTCCCCACCAAAATAAGCCGTTCGTGCCTGTGCTAACCCTGCTTCTTGCGCTAAGGCAATAAGGGCATCCATAATTTCTTTGTCAATGTGGTTTTTTGAATAGTCTACAAAAAATTGATCCCATTGTACAGAAAATTTTTCTGCTCTAGAAACGTCATCAGCAAAATATTCTTGCAAAGATTTTCGCGTTTTAGCTAGTGTTGATAATTTCTTCCAGCTTTTGGTTGTTGTTGGGTTGATATTAGGCAATGACATACTTAATTTGTTGTTTCAGATTCGTAAAATTCAATGCAGTCCAGAGTTTCTTTTAAGGGTTGCATTTGAACCATGTATTGTTCTTTTAACTTGGGGTCAATAGCTTTTGCTTCAGGAAGTTCTTGTCGAAATGGATCAACTTGTTTGCCATTTTTCCAAAAGCGATAACACACGTGTGGACCCGAGGTATAGCCCGTCATACCTACAGTGCCGATAATATCGCCTTGCTGGACATGTTGCCCCTTTTTAACTAAGCGCTTTTTCATATGTAAATATTGTGTGCGATAAGTCCCATTATGTCGAATAGTTACATAATTACCATTGCCTCGGGTATAGCCTGCGGCAACAACAGTTCCGTTTGCCGTGGTGCGAATGGGGGTTCCTACAGGTGCGGCAAAGTCAGTGCCGTAATGAGGTTTGGTGCGCCCGTAATAAGAAATACGGCGGCGTAAATTGTAGCGTGATGAAATGCGCGAAAACTGAACGGGTGCTTGCAAAAAAGCACGACGCAAGTTTTTCCCTTGTTCATCAAAATATTCGGTAATTCCTCGCTGGGGATCAGACTCAAATTCAACAGCATAATACGGTTTTTTACGGTGCTCAAAATAGGCAGCATGTATACGATTTAACCCTACATTGATAGAGTCATCGACATATTTTTGAGAATAAATTACTTTAAATCTATCGCCTTTTTCAAGACGAAAAAAATCAATACTCCACGCATAAATATCCGATAAGTCAAATGCCAAAAGGGGCGTTAAGCGTTGAGCCTCTAACGTTTCGGAGAGTGAGCTGGTGATTACGCCTTGCGCCTCAAACATACGAAGTGTTACTTCTTTTTTATGCTTTTGCGCATAAATGGAATCTTGCAAATGCACCACTACATAATCTAACAAAGAGGGTTGGTAGATAAAAGCAACAGGGCTGGCTATCGAGTCTTTGGCAAACAAAAACGTGTACAGTTTTTTGGGCTGAATTTTTCTAAAATTATACTGTTTTTTTGTTCTGCGATTGATATTATATATCTGTGAATAGTTAAATCCATTTTCTAAAAAAATATCGGCAAAGGTGTCGCCTTTTTGCACGGTGTCTCGAACAACCTCAAAATTATTGAGGTTATAGCCAAAGGCAAAAACCTCGGCTTTTGGGGGCGGTATGATTTCTGTCGTTTTTTTGGTATTGCAGCTACACGCTGTAAGAAAAACTACAGCTATGAGCGCTATTGACGTGCTAGTTCTGAACAACAATTTCAAATGGATTTTTAAGACCTTTAAATTCATCTAAGTCCGCGGTGATGCTACCAACGCGCAAACTTGCTTGTAAGCGTAGGGGGATTTTATTATTGTCGTCACTTACCCAAAGGGTAATGCTCTCGTTGCTGCGAAAAACCCTTCCAGACTGCACATAGGGTCTAAATTTTAGGGTTTTCACATATCCAAATTTGGTTTTTATTGTTTGTTTCCCCAAAAATTTAAATTTAAAGGCATAATTCGATTCATCAAAGAATAAGTTTACCACCACAAATTCATTTTGCTTTATGGAAGATACATCTAGTTTACTGCGTAAAAAATAAAAACATGAAATAAGGTCTTGAACGTTGGGTTTGGTCGTATATGTACCTTTTTTTTTGTTGAGAATATCCGAAACCTGAGCTATATTATCGCTTTCATTAAACCGAATGGTTACATGTTTTTTGTATCCCCCCTCGTTTATGTTTCGAATAAAATAGAGCGGACTAACCGTGTCTTTGGTAAAATAAGAGTCGTAATAGTCATCCACCTTAAAAAACCAGCGGGCAATACCAGTGGTGCTACCGACAGCTTTCGCATGAAAAACAGGATTCCCCTCCCACATTTCTTCTTTAACCTCAATGGTGGCAAAACTCGCATTAAAAATACCATAGTGTATGCGGAACTTAAACCACTCGTCGCCTTGAAAAGACTTCGGGATTTTGGTGGTAATTTCGATGTGGTTATCACCACGATCTTGCGGTGATTGTTGGGAAAAAAGAGGCTGTGAACACACAAGTAAAACCCCAAAAAGCCATCGATTAAACATCATATGAGCAAAAGTACGTAAAAGCATTTATCTTCAATTTAAAATCGCCAACCAAAACTTACAAGATACGTCAGCTTTCCAAGTTGTGGGCTATACGCGGTAATAAATTCAACTGGTCCTGCAAAGGTCTCCAAACTGTATGCCAAACCTGTGCCAAAAAAATCTGGCTTCTTTGCCCATTGACCTGTGCTGAAAATATTGTCCTTTACAATCGCCATATGGAGAAGAAGTCGAGCATGGTGCCTCGGCAACAATTCATAATCAACAATAAGCTCCCCTTTTACAAAGCTATCTCCGCCAATGTGTTGTTGAGGAAGTCCCACAAAGGGGTCGTAGTTTAATACCGGAGCATTTCCATAGCCTCCTAGCATAAAATCAAAAGTTGGGGTGTTGGCATTTTTGATGGTAAAACCACCCATGGTATTAATCGACAAAGCCCATTTTTTGAAGGGCGATAACGATAGACCCATTTGAGCCTTACCAACCAAAAAAGGTGTAAATAAATCAACATCTTCAGATGATTCCTGACTAAAATAATACTCTACAGATCCATTAAAAAAACCGCCTTCTTTTGGGAAAAAGGCATTGTCGCGCGTATCAATTTTTAAATAGCTCGAAGTGCTGTAATAATCCGCATTATCAGCGTATAAAAACTGTCCATTTTGAGGGTTGAACAAATTCGTTTTAAAATCATTTTTTTGATGTGAAATACCAATGCCCAACACCACTTCTTCTTTAAACAACGTTTGTGCATAAAGCGTATTTTTCTGGACAAAAGCACGGGTACGTTGGGCTTCAAAAACAGCTGGCATGCCAGACAATCCTACAGCAAAAGGTGCTTCTGTATCAAACTGGTCTAATGTAGCACTCAATCCAATACTCCAAAAAGCGCCTTTATCAATAAAATACGAAAAGGCATACCTAAAATACTCTCCAAAAATCAAATCTAAAGAGGCCTCATCATTTTTCATCAAGGCGTGCTTTTGCGTTAGATTTACAAGTGCAGAAGCCCCCATCAAAGCATTGTAATGAACTCCGCCCCTAAAATAAGTGGTGTGTTTGGCTTCTGGNAAATTTAGGGTTAATGTTTCCTGCTCGTTCTGTGTTTTTAAGACATATCGAAAGGCATCAAAATTTTGGGTTGCTGCCAAATTGGTCATGCCATCCTCTAGTTTTTTAAACGTATGTCGGTTGTTAGGCTTCAACCTGATTTTACCTGAAAAATAATTCTTATTATAGTTTGGGGTTTTGTCAATAAATAATACATCTAATTGAAACGAATCTGGGATCTTTTTAGGGGGAAGCGCACGAGGTGTTTGCTTGGCGGCAAGTTGCTTTAACTGCGAAAAAACTGCTTGTCCCGATTCTTCCCCTTTTTTGATAATGGCGGCTTGGTTCGAAAAGGAAAGCATGGTAAACTCGTGAAGTTCTGGACGAATATAGATGTCTGTTTTTGCTTTTTTTGGCGCAGTATCTTTTTCGGTTTGGAAGCCCCCTATTCGCAATAACACTTCTGAAAATGTCTTAGGGCTAACGGACAAATCAATATCTAGTTGAGTGTCAACTCCAATAATCACATCAACTCCTTTTTGAAGCATTTCATCTAAAGGAAAATTGTCGGCAATACCACCGTCAATGAGTACATGNTCGTTTATTTTTACTGGCGTAAAAATGGTGGGTAAGGCGCTACTAGCGTTTACTGCCAATGGCAAAAACCCTTTTTCTAAAAGCACCTTTTCTCCTGTATTTATATCTGTAGCAACGCAATAAAAAGGTATAGGCAATTTGCTAAAATCCTGAATGTTACGCTGTTCGTGCATTAACTTTACCAATAAGTTGTACACATTATGTCCTTTAGATAACGCTAGGGGGAATTGAATTCTTCCTTTAACTATAGGAAAAGTTACCGAATATCGTTCGTCATCTTCTTTAGTGTCAAACGATTTTGCTGTACGATCAAAATTGTCACTGATGATATTGTTTAAGTCCGTTGCCAATAGGAGTTGCTCCAATTGCGCTGCTGAATACCCACAGGCATACAATCCACCAACAATAGCACCCATGCTTGAACCACCAATGTAATCAATACGTAGACCTGCACGCTCAATCTCCTTTAGCACCCCCACATGCGCCATGCCTTTTGCGCCACCGCCACTCAGGATTAATCCTACTTTGGGGTCCTCCATGCTTTGAGCAAAAGTGAAATTAAGTGCTAAACAAAAAAAGAATACATTAAGGTGTCTTGTTATGTAGATGGTCATAAATAATTTTTGCCTTTGTAGGGCCAAGTATTTGGGTTAATTCTTCAAGCGATGCCTCCTTAATACGCTTAACGGATTTGAACTTTTTAAGCAATTCTATTGCTGTTTTTTCACCTACACCGGGGATGTTTTCTAGGGTTGAATTAATCGCTCCTTTACTTCGCTTATTTCGGTGAAGGCGTATGCCAAATCGATGCGCCTCGTTGCGCAGTTGTTGTACAATACGCAAGGTTTCTGAACGCTTATCCAAATATAGTGGAATTGGATCGTTTGGAAAATAAAGCTCTTCCAGCCGTTTAGCAATCCCCAAAATAGCAACTTTGCCTCGTATCCCTAAAACATCAAAACTTTTTAGAGCCGCATTAAGTTGTCCTTTCCCGCCATCAATCACAACCAACTGCGGTAAGGACTCCCCTTCGTTAATCAAGCGTTTATATCTACGATAAACCACCTCCTCCATAGACGCAAAATCGTCGGGGCCTTCTACGGTTTTAATCCCAAAATGGCGGTACTCTTTTTTACTTGGCTTTCCATTTCTGAATACCACACATGCCGCCACAGGATTACTCCCTTGAATGTTAGAGTTGTCAAAACACTCAATGTGAACAGGCGGTTCGGAAAGGCGTAAATCACGCTGCATCTGTGCCATCACGCGTTGGGTGTGTTGCTCGGGATCCGTAATTTTAATTTGCTTAAGCTGTTCTAAACGGTTTTGTTTAGCATTGCGTAATGAGAGGTTGAGTACTTGTTTTTTCTCTCCAATTTTGGGCACTGTCACGCAAACGGCTTCACCCAAATCGAGTGCAAAAGGAAGGAGAATTTCTTTGGAAGAAGAGTTAAATCTGCGTCGTAGTTCGACTACCGCAACACGCAGAAGTTCGGCGTCGGTTTCGTCCAATTTCTTTTTGAAAGTCATATTGTGAAAGCGCACAATGGCGCCGTAAGAAATTTGTAAAAAGTTTACAAATGCCGAAGTCTCATCTGAAACAATCGTACATACATCTACCGCATTTATTTTGGCACTTACCACAGCAGACTTTGCCTGATAGTGTTTCAACGCCTCCATTTTAAGTTTTATTTTTTGTGCATGCTCAAACTGCAATGTTTCTGCCGCAGCAGTCATTTCTTTGGTAAATGCTTCTTTTACCTGTTTAAACTTCCCTTGTAAAATATTGCGAATGTGCCCAATCGCTTCGTTATAATGTGTTGTAGTTTGTTTGCCTACGCAAGGTGCCAAACAATTTCCAATATGATACTCCAAACACACTTTATACTTTTCACTCGATACATTTTCAGCACTTAAATCGTAATGGCAGGTACGAAGGGGATACAATTCATTAATTAAATCCAACAATACCCGAACGATTTTGGCATTGGTGTACGGACCAAAATATTCTGACCCGTCTTGAATAATTTTTCGTGTGGCAAAAACTCTGGGGTAGCGTTCTTTTTTGATGCAAATCCACGGATACGTTTTGTCATCACGAAGCAAGATATTGTATTTTGGTTGATGCTCTTTGATGAGGGTGTTTTCCAAAATCAACGCATCCGATTCGGTTGGTACTACAATATATTTTAGACTTCGAATGGAATTTACAAGGTTTCGGGTTTTCCGCGAATCGACTTGTTTTCTAAAGTAAGACGACACACGTTTTTTGAGGTCTTTAGCTTTTCCAACATATATAATCTCGCCCGCCTCGTTGTAATATTGATACACTCCCGGCTCGTTTGGAAGCGAAGCTACTTGGTGCTTTAGTGCCGCTTTAGTCATGACACTAAAATACAAAAACTTAACCGCAGATTGGTTATATTTAAACATGCCAAACAAAGCAGCATTTCGCGAAATTTATCGTGCAAAAAGAAAGTCCCTTTCTTTAAAAGATTTGGAATTAGCAAGTAACGACATTCTAAAGCATGTTCTTGCGCAAAACCTTGTTGCCGAAGGGCCTTTGATGTTGTTTCTTGACAGTCCTGCACACGGCGAATTGCCCATGCAAAATTGGTTTGAGTGTTTTGCGAATCATCAAATATGTGTGCCCAAAGTAATAGATGACAAAGGACGAATGGAAGCCGTCGCGTGGAAAATGGATATGCCGGTAAAGGCTAACAAATGGGGGATTCTAGAGCCTGAAACCAATGTGTTTGTCTCCCCAAAAAACATCATCACTATCATTGTTCCTTTATTGTGTTTTGATCAACGAGGGCATCGTGTGGGATACGGAAAAGGGTATTATGATAGATTTCTTGCACGCTGCTCAAATAGCATAAAAACCATCGGCATTTCAGCTTTTGGTGCCGTAGAAAACATTGAGGATATAACCGCTCAAGACCAAATACTTGATGTGGTAGTTACACCAAAAAAGGTGTATTTATTGTGAATTCTTTCGGGACTGCAATAGCAGCAGAACCACACCTATACTTATGGCACTATCAGCAATATTAAAAACAGGCTCAAAAAATGTAAAGCTATCTCCTCCAAGAAAGGGTACCCAATCAGGCCATGTCCATGAAATCATGGGAAATTGGAACATGTCTACCACATGGCCAAAAAGCAATGGCGCATAGCCTCCTTCGGCAGGTAAAAATGTAGCGATTTGTCCGTAACTATTAGAAAAAAGTACGCCATAAAAAACAGAGTCAATAATATTACCTAACGCTCCTGCAAAAATGAGTGAAACCGCAATCAACTGCCCTTTGGGCGCTTGTAGTTTTGTTGCCCGAACCAACCAATATCCAATAGCTGAAACCGCCAATAAACGAAAAATACTGAGTAAAAGTTTTGAAGTATTTTCAGAGATAAACGGAAAAATATCGTTAAGGTGAGCACCCCACGCCATTCCCTTATTTTCTACAAACAATAGGCGAAACCAACCCCAGTCCACAATGGCATCACTGCCATAGAATGTTAGGGAATAGTTGAGTTTTATATATAATTTAAGCGTCTGATCAACAATTAATACAGCAAAGACAATCCAAGAAAGTTTACGTAGCATCATACACTAACGCTGCATGTTTTTTGCCTCGATGCTTAATGTGGCGTGAGGGACCAACTTGAGTCTTTCTTTGTTGATGAGTTTCCCTGTAACACGGCACACGCCATAGGTTTTATTTTCTATGCGGATAAGCGCATTTTTCAAATCTCGGATAAACTTTTCTTGTCGCAAGGCTAATTGTGTATTGGCCTCTTTAGACATTGTTTCCGAGCCTTCTTCAAACGCCTTAAACGTAGGTGCTGTATCATCAGTTCCGTTGTTGCCATCATTCATATAGGCGCTTCGGATTAGCCCTAGGTCATGTTGTGCCTTGGCAATTTTCTCCTCTATAAGTACTTTGAACTCTTGAAGTTCTTCGTCGGTGTATCGGTTCGTTTGTTCCATAGTTTTACGATTTAACCATTTTAACCTGTGTATGCAACGAATCAAATGACAATTCTGTCGCTTCATTGCTAACATTTTTTACTACACGCATTGCTGTAGCCAAAATTTCGCGTTGAATATACGCTTTGTTTTGATTTAAAACTGCGCTCAATTCATCACTTTCGGTTAGGGTGACCTCAATAGTATCGGTAACCTCAAAACCTAAGTCTTTGCGCATGTTTTGTAATCTGTTTACAAGCTCTCGTGCCATGCCCTCCAAACGAAGTCCCTCATTCATCTGAATGTCAAGTGCCACAGTAACTCCTTGTTCTGATGCTACCAACCACCCGGCTACGTCCTTTGAGTTAATAACAACGTCGTTAGCTTCTAAAATACAACTTTTATTATCGATTTCAATATTTAATGCGCCTTTTTGCTCTAGTTCTTGCACTTGCGCATCGGTAAGGGATTGAATGGCTTGTGCCACCAATTTCATGTCTTTACCAAATCGAGGACCTAAGGTCTTAAAGTTCGGCTTTACCTCTTTTACCAAAATGGATGATGTGTCGTCTAACAATTCTACTTCCTTCACATTTACTTCTGCGGCAATAAGTGCCGAAACCGCTTCAATTTGTTTGCGTTCTGTAACATCCAATACTGGAATCATAATGCGCTGTAAAGGTTGCCGCACCTTAATTTTCTCGCTTTTACGCAACGACAATACCAAGGAAGTTATTTTTTGAGCGCGCTGCATTTTTTGTTCTAACTCAGCATTGATGTATACCACATTTGATTTTGGGTAAAATGCCAAATGCACTGAAGAAGATGTTTCGCGTTTGGTAATGCCGTTCAGGTCTTGATACAGGCGATCGGCATAAAAGGGTGCTACTGGTGCCATCATTTTTGCGACACTTATTAAACACTCATATAAGGTTTGATAGGCAGAAATTTTGTCCGCTTCATAAGTCCCCTTCCAAAAACGGCGACGGCATAAGCGCACATACCAATTGCTTAAATCTTCATTGACAAAATGTGCAATTGCGCGACATGCGCGTGTTGGCTCATACGCATCAAAATGAGCTGTAGTTTTTTGGATTAGAGTATGCAGTTCTGACAAAATCCATTGGTCAATTTCAGGTCGTTCTTCCAACGGAATTTCATCTTCAGAAAATGTAAATCCGTCTATGTTGGCGTAAAGGCTAAAAAAAGAATAGGTGTTGTACAGCGTGCCAAAAAATTTGCGCCTAACTTCTTCTATTCCTTCAACATCAAACTTTAAATTATCCCATGGGTTAGCGTTGCTAATCATATACCAGCGCGTAGCGTCAGGCCCATATTTTTTTAAGGTTTCGAAAGGGTCAACAGCATTGCCCAATCGCTTAGACATTTTTTGGCCGTTTTTGTCCAAAACCAAACCGTTAGAGACTACATTTTTATAGGCAACTGAGTCAAAAACAAGGGTGGCAATGGCATGCAGGGTATAAAACCAACCGCGGGTTTGGTCAACACCTTCAGCAATATAATCGGCTGGAAAAGTAGTGCCCTGATCAATTTTTTCCTTGTTTTCAAACGGATAATGCCATTGTGCATAAGGCATCGCCCCGGAATCGAACCAAACGTCAATAAGGTCAGATTCACGGTACATCGGTTTGCCCGATTGGCTCAAAAGTACCAATTCGTCGACAGTGTCTTTATGTAAATCAACGCGGTCATAATTGCGGTTCGACATGTCGCCTGATACAAAATCAGCCAATGGATTTTTCATCATCAACCCAGCAGCAACTGCCTCATCTACTGCCGCTTTTAATTCTTCAACAGATCCTATCACACGGGTTTCATCGCCTTCAGAGGTCCGCCAAATGGGTAACGGAATACCCCAAAAACGAGAGCGTGACAAATTCCAGTCATTTGCATTTGCCAACCAATTTCCAAAACGTCCTTCGCCTGTTTTGGTAGGTTTCCATTGAATTGTTTTATTCAATTCCACCATCCGGTCCTTGTGCCCTTGTACCTTAATAAACCACGAGTCTAAAGGGTAGTATAAGACAGGAGCGTCTGTGCGCCAACAGTGCGGATAACTGTGTACGTACTTCTCTACCTTAAAGGCTTTGTTTTCTTCCTTGAGTCGAATGGCAATTTCCACATCAACCGATTTTTCTGGGGCTTCGCCTTCGGGATAATATTCGTTTTTGACATATTTTGCGCCAACCAATCCGACCTCGNTTCGAAATTTTCCTTGCAAGTCAACCAGNGGAACAGGATTATCATTTTCGTCTAAAATTAGAAGCGGCGGTACGGGTGGCGTGGCTTCTTTGGCTACTTTGGCGTCATCAGCACCAAAAGTTGGTGCGGTGTGTACAATTCCCGTCCCGTCATCTGTGGTAACAAAGTCCCCAGAAATTACACGGAACGCATCTTCAGCGTTTTGATAGGGGAGCGGTGCCTCAGCCCATAGTTGTTCGTAGCGGATTCCAACTAAATCTGCTCCAGCGATATGCTGCTCAACACAATACGGAATTGTCTTATTTGATTTGTCATAATCAGCTAATTCTTCTTTCGTCGCAACCTCTACATACTTTTTGCCAAATTGTTTTGAAACTAGTTTTTGGGCAAGAAGAATTCGAATGGGTTTGTACGTGTATTGATTAAACGTTTGTACTACTACATACTTTATTTTTGATCCAACCGTGAGCGCAGTATTGGATGGCAGTGTCCAAGGGGTGGTGGTCCACGCCAAAATATGAAGCGGCATTTCAGACTGAAGCGACTCAGGGAGTGATGCTTTAATCGTTTTAAATTGCGCTGTTACTGAGGTATCGCTAACATCTCGATAGCACCCTGGCTGATTGAGCTCATGTGAGGAGAGTCCTGTTCCAGCCATGGGAGAATATGGCTGAATGGTATAGCCCTTATAAATTAGTCCCTTATTGTATAACGAAGCCAGCAACCACCACACCGATTCCATGTATTTTGATGAGTAGGTAATGTACGGGTCATCCATATCCACCCAATACCCCATTTTTTGGGTTAGGTCGTTCCACACATCGGTATAGCGCATTACCGCTTCGCGGCATGCGTTGTTATAATCCGAGATGCTAATGGTTTTGCCAATGTCTTCTTTGGTAATGCCAAGTTCTTTTTCTACACCAAGCTCAACGGGCAAGCCGTGAGTGTCCCAGCCTGCTTTGCGCTTTACCTGAAACCCTTGTTGGGTTTTGTAACGACAAAAAATATCTTTAAGCGCGCGCGCTAACACATGATGAATTCCGGGGAGCCCATTAGCCGAAGGGGGACCTTCATAAAAAACAAATGGGGGTCTTCCCTCGCGAATATTTACACTTGCCTCGAAGACAAGGTTTTCTTCCCAAAATGAGGCAATCTCATCTGCAGTGGCCGCTAAATCAAGATGTGAATAGGATGGAAACAAAATCTTGTGCTAAAATTATGCATGCGAAAATAACCAATTTAGTACAAAAAGTGGGGATGTAATTCCCCAGAACGCTTATAAACTGTAGCGCAACACTAGCTTAACGCTTCTGCCAGGGGCCGAAATTCCAGAAGCAAATTCACGGTAATGAGTATCCAAAAGGTTAAAAACACCTCCTGAAAGTTGCATTGCATCCGAAAACGGATACAAAAACTGCATGTCCCATCGATGCCAAGCGGGTGTGCCGGCATATGTTCCGTTTTGTAAAATTGGTGTTTCTTCTAGACCGTCCTCACCCCAACGGCTATAACTTTCGGGCGACTTGCCTTGCGCATGATGCCAATGTAAAGACAGTTCGCCTTTTGGCAGGTTCCACTGAAGTTTTTGAGCAACAAACAAAGGGCTAATAGAAGGCAAGTTTCCACTTGTTTCATTGCCAAATCCTCTAGTGAGTGTTAGAGCTCCTGTATACGCAATTTCAGGCGTTAACTGCCATTTGCTTTGCCCATTTAGTCCATATAAACGAACGGTTCCAACATTTATATTAGCCGTAGTCTCTACCTCCTCTTCAGAGTAAATAATGGTCGACGCACTTTGTGTTGATATATCGTGTTCTATCATATACGGTCCGCGAGCAATATAATCTTTTACAAAAGCATAGTATCCATTTAGTTCTACAGATGAACCCTTCCCCCATTGTTTGCGTATCCCAATATCGGCACTGTAAATGTACTCGGGCTTCAATTGCAAATTGGGTATGCTGAGAATACCATTATTTTCTCTGGTTTTACCCAAATCATCAATATTAGGTGCTCTAAAACCAGTTGAAAATAGGGATTTAAATTGCCACTTTGATGGTAGTTGATAGCTATACCCTAAGGTAACACTTGAGGACTGATGTTTTTGATATGCATGTGCCAAACGGGCGTCAATGAGCGCCTGCTCTGTCCATGCTGCGTCTAGCTCTGTCATGGTATGTCGTGCCCCTAGGCTCAATGTGCTTTTTGGGCTAAGGTCATGGCGATAATCTAGATAAGCAGCAAACGTGGCGTAGGTGCTTCCTCCACTTGGGTAACGCGTAGGAATTGGTGTTTTTGTCAAAAGTCCTATAATTTTTTCGCCTTGCAGCATCAACTCTTGCGCAAAGGCTTTTGAGTTCACCTGATTGTGTGTGAATTCCAGTCCATAAGACCAGTCTTTTCCCTCTTTAGTTTTTGCTTTAAAATCGGCGTTAAGACTGAAAACTGTCAATTGCTCTTTTTGGGTGTCTTTTTCCAAACTTGAAAATTTGCGCATAATTCTGGACTCTTCCAAAAGTTGAACGGCTGCTATAATTTTCCCCGAATGCATCCACGAGCGATTTCCCACAAAACTAACTTGCGGTGAAATAAACAGTCTTTTCTGGGGTCCATACTCCCAGCGTGCAAAACGCAATGAATTGTCTTTCGTTTCAGAAAGTTTGTCAAATCGTGGGATATTACTCGATTGAGAACCTTGAAGGTTAAGCGTAAGCTTAATTCCATTTGTGGTGTGATACACCCATTTTTGAAGCAAGTCTACCTGATGATAGCCAGAATTGCGTTGTACATTTGGGTTGTTGTTATCGGTCGGAGAAGGCGCATATCTCGTGTCGGTATTTTGGGAGTAAGCAAACACCTTCCCCCAATTGGCATATCCATGTGGGCGATGAGACCCCATAACCACATCTCCAAATTGCGAATATGAAACTTGTTGAAGCA
>JGI26086J50260_1000158_pt1 | contig 44616 bp, 37 predicted proteins | sample SaaInl3SG_22_DNA_FD_50260 | JGI IMG/M metagenome (IMG submission 50260)
TTTTTTTGTGCTCAATATTTTTAATCCATCTTTATCAGATACTTTCGCTCTAGATAAAAAGTTGCGAAAGGCAGTAAGGAAGCTAATAAAACTAGTAAAGTGAAATCCCATTTCCAATTCTTATGCCTTACCAACACTAAAGCAAATACAATGTAAATAATAAAGAGTATGCCGTGCAACATTCCAACAATATAATTAGGCGTTGGCATCTCTAACCAGTATTTTAATGGCATGGTAATAAAGAGTAATAAGTAACTAATCCCTTCTAAAATTGCAATTTTTCTAAATGTGTTCATTTTATTTCTATTGTTAATCCATCATACGCTACTTTAACGTTTTCTGGAAGTTCTTGTTCTATTTCTTCGTGTTTACCAAAGAGATGGCTAATATGTGTTAAAAAAGCTTGTTCTGGATTAATTTCTTTTATAAATGCCAAAGCTTCATTTAAGTTAAAGTGCGAAATATGCTCTTCCTTTCTGAGCGCATTAACGATCAAAATTTTTGAACCCTTAACTTTTTGTTTCTCTTCTTCTGAAATCGTTTTGGCGTCAGTAATGTAAGTAAAGTCTTTTACTCTAAACCCTAGAACTGGCATTTTATAATGCATTACTTCAATTGGCGTGATTGATTCTCCGCAAGGCAATACAAATTTATCTTTATTAATTCTATTTAAGTTTACCTTTGGAATACCTGGATAAGTATTGGCTCCAAAAACGTAATAAAACTCTCTACGTAAGGCTTCTTCAACAGAATTAGAACAAAAGATTTCCATATCTCTTTTTTCTTTAAAATTAAAAGCGCGTACATCATCCATACCTGCAATATGATCTTTGTGCTCATGTGTATACAAAACGGCTCTTAACGACTGGACATTTTCTCTTAACATTTGTTGCCTAAAGTCTGGTCCAGAGTCTACCACATAGTTTTCATCATTAACCGTAAACATGATAGACGATCTGAGTCGTACGTCCTTTGAATTATCAGAACTACACACTGAACAGTTACAAGCTATAACAGGCACGCCTTGAGATGTTCCAGAACCGAGAATAGTAACTTTCATCTGTGTTTTTTTGCTAAATTAACAGTAGGCGGAGGATTAAACAAATTAAAATGTAGATATAAAAAAAGAGGGACAAAATAATTGTCCCTCTCTCCAAATATTATAGTTTTTACTTATTCTTCAACTCTTTCATACGCTCGTAATACATTTGCTTTTTATCTTCATCTCCAGCAAAATTACTTACTTGCATTAAGGTTCTAACCACTTGTACGTTATCTGGTTCTTGGGATAAGTAAACTTCTAACGGAGCAACAGCTTTAGAATATGTTTCTTCTACCTCTTTTTCCATTTTCGCTCTTCTCGGATCTCCTAAATCTAAATTGCGAAGGCCTTCTTGCAATTTTTGACCTTTTCCAATATAAAGCGCACCTAGGTTATATTGGTAATCCACATTTGTTGGTTCTAACTCTGTAGCTTTGATTAAAAATTGCTCTGCTTTATCCTCTTTTCCTTCTGACAAAAATACTGTACCGAAAGTACCATAAGCTAAAGCATTATCCTTATTTGCTTCAAGTGCTGAATTTGCATATTGCATTGCATTTTCTTCATCTCCTGCTTTTAATGCTACTTGTACACCTTCTGACGCAAGTGCTAAATCACCAGGGAAAATTTCATATGCAGACTTTATAAATCGCAATGTTTTTTGATTATCGCCTTGTTTTTTCAATTGAACAAGTGCATTACTTGCTGCAACCTGCGCATTCGTTTTCGTATCCGTATCATCTTGCTCTAAAACTCTCTTCTTTAAATCGTATGCAAACGCAAAGGCTTCAAAAGATGCTAAATAAGAACTATCTTGAAAACTTTTAGTTGCGTCTTTAGATAGGTTTTGTGCTTTTATTAAAACAAAGTTCTCAGCATCTCCTTTTATTCTACTTTTACCATTTGCGTAAGCATAATTTAATGCTTCAATCGCTTTATTCAACGTCTCTTCGTTTGAAAATGCACTAAACTCTTTTTGTAATTTAGGCATTTCGGCATACATAGCAAGATCATAGTAAATAGCGCCATAATAATAATGTGCTTTAGCTCCATCTTTCGTTCCTTTTTTAGTCTGCTCATGCTCTAAAACACCATCAATGTAATCTTCTGCAGAAAGTAATGTTTTGACTAGAGACGTATAGTCTTTCTCTGCTGCTTGTCTAGGTGTTTTTTGATATTCTAAAATTGCGTTAACCATATCAGATTTCTGCGCAACAGCAGTAGATCCAAATAGTAAACCTAATCCTAACGTAACCGTTTTTATTGTATTCATACTCATATTATATTTTCTTTGTGATGTATTTAATGTTAATTTCCATAAGTGAAATTACACATTCTATGCCAAAAATACTGACACCTATTGTTATTTCCAATAAAAAAGCGATTAGCGCTGAAAATTCAACACTAATCGCCTATGTATTTTAGTTATCTACTCTTCTTCCTGAGAAGCAGATGTATTTTCATTTGAAGCATCTTCTGTACCTTCAACTCCTTCAATAAGTATTGTGTTTCCGTCCTCATCAAAAGCTTGTGGTTCTTCTTCGTCAGATTTTGGCACCTTGGCTACAGCAGCAATTTCTGCATTCTTTTTAAGGTTTATCATTTTAACACCTTGTGCAGCTCTTCCCATTACTCTTACCTCAGATAGATCTAATCGAATTGTTATACCTGATTTAGTAATAATCATTAAATCATCATCGTTTGTAACGTTTTTAATAGAGATAAGTGCACCCGTTTTTTCGGTTACAGAAATAGTTTTAACACCTTTCCCTCCTCTATTTGTTACACGATAAACAGGATCACCAGTTTCAGGATCATTTAAGTAAGAGCGTTTTCCATATCCATTTTCAGAAACCACTAAAATTGTATTGGTCGTATCTTCTTTAATACAGATCATTCCAATAACTTCATCAGAAGCATCTTTAAACCTAACTCCTTTAACACCGATAGAATTTCTACCCACTGTTCTTACTGTAGATTCATTGAAACGTATTGCATATCCAGAACGCTTTGCTAAGATGATTTCGTTTGCACCATCCGTTAACTTTGCTTCTAGTAATTCATCTCCCTCATTAATGTTTATTGCATTAATACCATTTGTTCGTGGTCGAGAATACGCTTCTAATGAAGTTTTCTTGATAATTCCTTGCTTAGTACACATTACAATGTAATGTCCGTTCACATAGTCTTCATCCTTTAAGTCATTAACACAGATGTAAGCTTTTATAGAGTCTTCGCGCTCAATGTTAATTAAATTTTGAATAGCTCTTCCTTTAGATGTTTTGCTGCCCTCTGGAATATCAAATACACGCATCCAGAAACATTTACCTTTTTCAGTAAAAATCATCAAATAATTGTGATTTGTCGCAACAAATATCTCTTGGAGAAAATCTTTATCTCTAGTCGTTGAGCCTTTAGATCCCATCCCTCCTCTTTTCTGAACTTTATATTCATTTAAAGAGGTTCTTTTAACGTAACCTGCATTTGAGATTGTTACCACAACCTCGTCATCAGGAATTAAATCTTCGATTCGCATTTCAGACGCAGAATATTCTATAACAGACCTTCTTTCGTCTCCATACTTGTCTCTCACGTAAATTAATTCCTCCTTAATGATAGACATTCGTCTATCTTCATTTTCAAGAATATCCTTTAAATCAGCTATAAGAGTCATTAAATCATCATATTCAGCTCTTAACTTATCTTGCTCAAGTCCGGTTAATTGTCTCAAACGCATTTCAACAATTGCCCTAGCTTGAATATCCGACAGATCGAACCTAGAAATTAACTTTTCTCTTGCTTCATCTGGAGACTTTGAACCTCTTATTAAAGCGATTACCTCGTCAATGTTATCAGAAGCAATAATTAATCCTTCTAATATATGCGCTCTTTCTTCTGCTTTTCTTAAATCATATTTCGTTCTACGAACAATTACTTCATGTCTAAAATCAATGAAGTAGCCAATCATTTCTTTTAAATTTAAAAGCTTTGGTCTACCATTAACTAAACAGATGTTGTTTACTGAAAATGAAGATTGTAACGCAGTATATTTAAATAATTTATTTAAAACCACATTCGCGATTGCATCTCTCTTAATTTCGTATACAATTCGCATTCCGTTTCTATCAGACTCATCTCTAATATCTGATATACCATCAATTTTTTTATCGTTAACTAAGTCGGCAGTTTTCTTAATCATATCTGCCTTATTCACTAAATAAGGAATCTCCGTTACAATAATCTGTTCTCTGTCTGCCTTTGTTACTTCAATTTCGGCTTTCGCTCTAATTACAACTCTACCTTTACCTGTAGTTAGAGCAGATTTCACTCCCTCATATCCGTAAATAATTCCACCAGTAGGAAAATCAGGAGCTTTTACAAACTCTAGAAGCTCTTCTACGTCAATCTCTTTATTTTCTACGTAAGCAATTGCACCGTTTACTACTTCAGTTAAATTATGTGGCGCCATATTGGTAGCCATACCCACTGCAATACCAGAAGCACCGTTTACTAAAAGATTGGGTATTTTAGTAGGCAGTACGGTTGGTTCTTTAAGACTATCATCAAAGTTAGGTGCAAAATCAACCGTTTCTTTCTCTAGATCTCCGAGCATCTCCTCAGAAATCTTCTTTAATCTTGCCTCAGTATAACGCATTGCTGCCGGACTATCACCATCTACCGATCCAAAGTTTCCCTGACCATCAACTAAAGGATAACGCAACGACCAAGGTTGAGCCATTCTTACCATTGTGTCATAAACCGAACTATCTCCGTGTGGATGATACTTACCCAGTACTTCTCCAACAATTCTTGCGGATTTCTTATAAGGTCTGTTAGAATAAACACCCAAATCTTGCATACCGTATAAAACGCGTCGATGCACGGGTTTAAATCCATCTCTAACATCAGGTAAAGCTCTTGATACGATTACAGACATTGAATAATCAATGTATGCGGATTTCATTTCGTCTTCAATGTTTATCTGAATTATTCTTTCTCCTTCTGCCATGTTGTCAGCTAAATATTAATGTTTGTCGTATGTAACGACGGTTTGTTTCTAAGATTCGAAAATAGCCATTTAAACCTTTAAAAAAACCTTTTAGGAGTCAAATTACTAACAAAAATCTGTGAAAAATTGTGAACAACTTAAAACATTTTAAACTTAAAACGTTTTATATTTGATAAATGGACTAATTCTTGATTAACAGGAACTGACAAACAACACATCATTTGTAAATATGGAAGCAAAATTTTCACCCAGAGTAAAAGATGTAATTAACTTTAGTAGAGAAGAAGCCTTGCGATTAGGGAATGACTTTATTGGAGTTGAACATTTGTTACTTGGTTTAATTCGAGAGGGAGAAGGTTTAGGAATTCGAGCGTTGAAAGAATTTAATCTCGACCTCAAGCAGATACGCACAGAAATTGAAGCTTACCTTACTCGATCGTCTAAATCAAACATTAACTTAGCCAATATACCTCTTGTTAAACAAGCAGAAAAGGTATTAAAAGTTACTTATTTGGAGGCAAAACTGTTTAAAAGTCCGGTAATAGGAACAGCACATTTATTATTGTCTATTTTAAAAGATGAAAACAATGTAGCTTGCAGAACACTGAATAAGTACGGCGTAATATACAACAACATTAAAGATGAAATTGAAGCAATGATAGAAGAAGAAAAAATGCCGAATGCAGAATTCCCAGGTTCTACAGATGATGGAGAGAACGATACGGGCTTTACTGGCAGTGGAAATTCTGGTGGAGCTAGAAAAGCAGGCGATTCTAAATCAAAAACTCCTGTATTAGACAATTTCGGTAGAAATTTAACCAAAATGGCCGAAGCAGGAAAGTTAGATCCAATTGTTGGTAGAGAAAAAGAAATAGAACGCGTTAGTCAAATCTTATCTAGAAGAAAAAAGAACAACCCTATACTTATTGGAGAACCAGGAGTTGGAAAATCTGCAATTGCCGAAGGACTAGCTTTAAGAATTGTTCAGAGAAAGGTTTCGCGTGTTTTGTTCGACAAAAGAATTATATCTCTTGATTTAGCATCTTTAGTTGCAGGTACAAAATACAGAGGTCAATTCGAAGAAAGAATGAAGGCTGTAATGGCAGAGATTGAAAAAAATCCAGACATTATTCTTTTTATAGATGAAATCCATACTATTATTGGTGCCGGTGGAGCAAGCGGATCTTTAGATGCTTCAAATATGTTTAAGCCAGCCTTAGCAAGAGGAGAAATGCAGGCGATTGGAGCAACTACTTTAGACGAGTACAGACAATACATAGAAAAAGACGGAGCACTAGAAAGAAGGTTCCAAAAAGTAATTGTTGAACCTACTTCAGTAGATGAAACAATTCAAATTCTAGACAACATTAAAGAACGCTATGAAGAGCATCACTCGGTTACTTACACAGAAGAAGCAATTGAAGCTTGTGTAAAGTTAACAGACAGATACCTTTCAGACAGACATTTGCCAGATAAAGCTATTGATGCGCTTGATGAAGTAGGTTCTCGTGTTCACTTAACCAATATTAATGTTCCCAAGGAAATTGTGGATATTGAAGCAAAAATTGAAGAGGTTAAAGAAGAAAAGAACAACGTAATCAAATCTCAGCAGTATGAAAAAGCTGCCGAATTAAGAGATACAGAACGTAAGCTTCAAGAAAAATTAGAAACTGAAAAAGCCAAATGGGAAGAAGACACGAAAACACATCGTGTTACGGTTACAGAAACCCATGTTGCCGAAGTTGTTTCTATGATGACCGGTATACCTTTAAATAGAGTTGCTGAAAAGGAAAGCGGAAAGCTCGTTAAAATGGCCGAAACTATGAAAGGTCAAGTAATTGGCCAAGACGAAGCTGTTGACAAAGTTGTACGCGCTATACAAAGAAATAGAGCTGGACTAAAAGATCCCAATAAACCGATTGGTTCGTTTTTCTTTCTAGGTCCAACTGGCGTAGGTAAAACGCAATTAGCTAAGGTGTTGGCAAGACAAGTGTTTGATACTGAAGAAGCCTTGATTAGAGTAGACATGTCTGAATACATGGAGAAATTTTCTATTTCTAGACTCGTGGGTGCGCCTCCGGGGTATGTTGGGTATGAAGAAGGTGGACAATTAACCGAAAAAGTTCGACGCAAGCCCTATTCCATTATCCTTTTAGATGAGATTGAAAAAGCACATCCAGATGTTTTTAACTTATTGTTACAAGCGTTAGATGACGGACATATGACTGATGGATTAGGAAGAAAAATTGATTTTAAGAATACTATTTTAATCATGACATCTAACATTGGTGCACGTCAATTACAAGACTTTGGAACTGGTGTGGGATTTGGAACTAAAGCCAAAACAGATGCGCAAGAAGCGGATAAAAAAGCGGTAATTTCAAACGCACTCAGAAAAGCATTCTCTCCTGAATTCTTAAACCGTGTTGACGATATGATTTTATTTAAATCCTTAGACAGAGATGCAATTCATAAAATCATTGATTTAGAATTAGTTAAACTCTATGGTAGAATCAACGATTTAGGTTATCAAATTGAAATTTCTGATGATGCGAAGGATTTTATTGTAGACAAAGGATATGATGAAAAATTTGGAGCTCGACCATTAAAAAGAGCCATTCAAAAATATGTTGAAGATCCACTTGCCGAAGAAATAATCAAATCTAACCTTGAAGAAGGAGATACAATTAAAATTAAAGGCAATAAAGATAAAACAGATTTAGATATTGCAATTATTAAGGGAAAAAAGAAAGCCGAAGAAGAAGAAGAAAAATAAAGTATTCCGAATTACAGATAAAAGAGGGCAATCAATGTCCTCTTTTTTTTTATCTAAAAAAACATACAATAACAATTACCTAATAGTTTCTTAAACGATTTTATTAGTAGGGTTTTACTCTTCTTAACTACCAATTAGAATAGACTCCTTATATTTGCACGGTCAAATGAAAACAAATTACGCAGAACACCTCAAACACCCCGTTTTTAAAGTTGCCAAACAACTTGTTACTGAAGAAAAGCTAGAAGCTTATGTTATTGGTGGTTACGTACGAGATTTAATCTTAGACAGACCTTCTAAAGACATAGATATAGTTGTGATTGGTAATGGAATGGATTTGGCTCAGAAAATGGCCAATAAATTACGGGTTAAAAAAGTATCTATTTTCAAAAATTTCGGTACAGCGCAGTTTGTTTATAAAGATTTAGAAGTAGAGTTTGTAGGTGCAAGAAAAGAATCTTACAACAGGGATAGCAGAAAACCAATTGTAGAAAACGGAACCTTACAAGAGGATCAAGAAAGAAGAGATTTTACGATTAACGCACTGGCGCTTTCTCTGCATGAAGATACATTTGGTGATATAATTGATCCCTTTAATGGATTGGAAGATTTAGATAATCAAATAATAAAAACTCCACTTGAACCCTCTACCACTTACTCAGATGACCCGCTAAGAATGATGCGAGCTATTCGTTTTGCTACACAACTCGATTTTAAAATAGAACACAAAAGTTTAGAAGCCATAAAAGCGAATGCGGAACGTTTAGATATTATTTCAAAAGAACGCATAACAGATGAGTTAAATAAAATTATACTTTCCACTACTCCATCACGAGGATTTAAACTTTTACAAGCAACGGATTTATTAAATCGATTTTTTCCTGAACTTGTTGCTCTGAAAGGGATAGAAACCATAAATGGTAAATCGCATAAAGATAATTTCTACCACACATTAGAGGTGTTAGATAATATTTCTAAAAACACAGAAAACCTTTGGTTGCGCTGGTCAGCTATTATGCACGATATCGCAAAAGCACCAACAAAGAGATTTCATCCTAAAATTGGGTGGACCTTTCATGGTCATGAAGATCTTGGAGCAAAAATTACTCCTCGTATTTTTAAACGTTTGCGCTTGCCTTTAGACAATAAGATGAAATATGTTCAAAAATTAGTACGACTACATTTACGACCTATTTCTCTTGTTAAAGGAGATGTAACCGATAGTGCAATTCGTAGATTGCTTAATGAAGCTGGTGACGATATAGACGATTTAATGACTTTGTGTAATGCAGATATCACCTCTAAGAATGAATTCAAAGTAAAAAAATATAAGAAAAACTTTGATCTCGTAAGAGAAAAACTAAAATCTGTAGAAGAAAAAGACCACGTTAGAAATTTCCAACCACCAATTTCTGGGCAAATAATTATGGAAACATTCAATATTCAGCCGTGTCATGAAATTGGTGTCATAAAATCACGCATTAAAGAAGCAATACTTGAGGGCGAAATACCAAATGAGTATGCACCTGCATTTCAAATGATGCTAGAAATAGCAAAAGAGCTTAACATTTCAGAGCAATCTGTTAATTAAGCCAACAACTTAACCTTATATTTGTATATAATAATAAAAAAGAATGCCAGCATTAAAATTCCGTGTATTATTAGATTCTGAATCTAAAGAAGAAGTATTTAGAGATATCTTGATTAACGATGGAGATAGTTTTGAAACACTTTATAAAACTATTTTAACTGCTTTTAACTTCCAAGGAGAACAAATGGCATCGTTCTATGTAAGTAATGAAGATTGGGATAAAGGCCATGAAATAACGCTCATGGATATGTCGTTTAATGAAGATGATAGTGCGCCTTCATTAATGAACAATACAATGATTAGGCAACACATAGAAGCTCCCAACCAGAAGTTAATTTTGGTGCACGACTTCCTAAACATGTGGATTTTCTTGATTGAATTGTTAGGGATTGAGAAAAACCCAGTTTCAATGGCACAAGTTGTACTAAAAGTAGGCGAAGCTCCAGATGAAAACTCTAAAGGAGATATAGATAATGTTGACTTACAGTTTACCTCCGAAAAAATGGATGCAAATCACTATTTAGAAGGATTTGACGATTTTGATGAGGACCTAGATGAGTATTCCGAACAAGAATTTGACAATATAGATGATCTTGACATTTAATGAAATTTATTAACGACCCCTACGGAAAAGCCATATCAGCCTATATTAATGGAAAAAAAGGTGAAGAAATTATTGTGCATTCAGACATGTGCGATGACGACGTAATGCCCGTTGATTATCTGTTTAGAACCTTTGATGAAATGCCAAAAATTGAGCAAGTTGCATTGAGCATGTGTAAAGGTAAAATATTGGATGTTGGTGCGTGTGCAGGTGTGCATGCACAGTATTTAGTCGATAAAGGGTTTCAAGTAACCACGCTAGACACCTCTAAAGGTGCAGTAGAATACCAGAAGTCAATCGGATTATCTGCTCATCATCAAGATTTTTATCTTTTCAAAGAAACAGGGTTTGACACCCTACTCTGGATGATGAATGGAATCGGTATTGCCGGAACACTTGCCAACTTAGAAAACACGCTACTGAAAGCCAAAGAACGACTTTCTCCTGGCGGAATAATGCTTTGCGATTCAACTGACATTAAGTATCTATATGAAGATGACGAAGGCGGTTTTTGGGTAGACCTCAATACGAACTATTACGGAGAGTTTCAATTCAAAAATGAATATGACGGCGTGGAGAGTGAAGAGTTTAACTGGCTCTATGTTGATTATGAAAAACTTAAAGAAGCAGCTACAAATGTAGGACTTGAAATACGTCTAGTAATTGAAGATGGATACAGCTATCTTGCAGAACTAAAACGATTAACATGAGAATAAAACTATTCCTACCTCTACTTTTTCCTATTTTTTTTCTAACGAGTTGCTTTAACCCGGTTAAAAACAAAATTCTTAAAGAACAAATTGATTTTGGTAACGATACTCCAACAGATATGTCGTTACTCTGGAGAATTGATAGCAAAAATTTGAAAAATCCGTCTTATTTATTTGGAACCATGCATCTAATTCAAGAAAAGTATTGGTTTTTTCCAGAAAGTTTAAAACAGAGAATTGAAAAGGCAGAAAAATTAGTTCTAGAAATTAATGGTATACCAAATGTACAAGAGAGTTTGGCTCTCATAACGTTAGAAGAAGGATCTTTTTTTGATTTTTTTAATGAAGAACAATTAGATTCGGTTTATACGTTTTTAAANGAGCAATTGGGATTGGAAAAAAGATTGGTAGACCTTTCTTTTTCCAAAATGAAACCCTTAGCCGTTATACAAATGGCAACCGTTAAACAATTTGGTCAGGATGCAAAGAGCTACGAGGTTAATATGAACAACATAGCCAAAGAAAATCAAATAGAAACGATTGGATTAGAAACTGCGCAGGAACAAATGGAGCTGTTTGATAATCTAAGTAAGTCCGAACAGGCAGAAATGGTTATGCAAGTAATAAGAACCTTTGATACGTATGAAAATGAGTTAAACGACATGCAGCGTTTATACAAAAACCAAAGGATAGACTCTCTGTATTACATGGTCAAAGATGAAGGCAAAAACCTCGGTCCAACTGAAGTGCAACTTCTTNAAAACAGAAACAAAAATTGGATACCTAAAATTAAGAAGATTATTAANAAAAATAATGCTTTTATTGCAGTTGGCGCAGCACACCTTTNCGGTAAAGAAGGTGTTATTGAATTACTAAAAAAGGAAAATTATACACTTACCCCAATACACCTTTAAAATGCGTTTATCTCTCTTATCTTTCGCTTTGTCGTTATTATTTATAGGCTGTGGAGAAACCTATTCTGAAAAGCATAAAGAAAATTTCAATTCTCAAATAGAAGAGTATCTCTTATCACAAGAACTTGAGTTTAACAAAACGGAATCCGGACTCTATTACCATATTTTTGAACAAGAAAAAGACACAATTAAATCATCGCAATTATTAATGAATGATGAAGTTCTGTTTTACTACACAGGAAGTCTAATTGACGGGGAAGTTTTCCAAGAAATTGACGAGAAAGATGCCTTACAATTTAAAGTTAAAGAGTTGATATATGGCTGGCAAGAAGCCTTACAATTGATATCTCCAATGGGTAAAATAAAAATAATTATTCCTCCTCACTTAGGCTATGCAGATAACGAAACAGGACTTGTACCAGCAAATTCAATCTTAATCTTTGATTTAACGCTTAAAAAGTTAATTTAACTACATTCAACCCTAAGAGTCAATCCTTTATCGAATATATCATTCGTTTTGCAAGCGCTTTTGTTTCTTTTAAAAAAAAGTGAATGCGTTTTTTTTCGTATCTAATATTTGTTTCAACAGTGCTTTCTTGTGAAGAAAGCAAAAAAATAGATATGNCCTTAAAAAAGGCAACTATTCAAAAAGAAACTACGGTTAAACAGCTTGATTTAAATGCTACAGGAAATTTTCAGTTTTCAATNGACAGATCTTCAACTATTCTATACAATCAAATTAGACCAGAAAGTAAATTCAGTTTTGAAAATGAAACTTTAATTACTTCTTTAGTATTCAATCAAACTTCATCTTTATTTTTAGAAATAAGAGATAAAAACATTTTGCTCGCGAAACAATATTCTTTAAAAGACGGATATAGCAAAATAACCTTTATTTATGAGCATGAAATGTATATATCTCTTGACGGAACAATTAAAATCACTAAAGTTGACCTGCAAAACGGAAGTATGTTTTTTGAAACCAGTTGCAAGCTGAAAAACATCAAACAACTCGATCAGCACAAATCAAAAATAATACATCTAAGTGCTAATTTTTCGGGTCAAAACTTAAAAATAGAAGATATAAAAAAAACGAAAAATACATTACTTTCCGTTTTTTAGAATATTTAAATCTACTTATAAATTAGTACTGCTCTTCTTCATTTGGGAAATCTCCACTTTTCACATCTTCAATGTAGCGGTGAAAAGAACCTAACATTTCTTCGTATAAATTATTGTATTTTCTTAAAAACCTTGGGTTAAACTCATTATTTATACCGAGCATATCATGAACAACCAATACCTGGCCATCTACTCCATTCCCAGCTCCAATTCCTATAATAGGAATAGTAACCTCTTTTGCAACTTTTGCTGCTAAATCTGCCGGAATTTTTTCTAACACAATAGCAAAACATCCTGCTTCTTCGAGAGCTTTAGCGTCTTCTATTAATCTTTCTGCTTCGTCATTTTCTTTGGCTCTTACTACGTATGTTCCAAATTTATATATGGATTGAGGTGTTAAACCTAAATGTCCCATAACAGGAATACCAGCCGTTAAAATTCTTGAAATGGATTCGATAACTTCTTGTCCACCTTCTAATTTTACAGCATGACCACCCGACTCTTTCATAATACGAATAGCATTAGACAAAGCTTCTTTTGAATTACCTTGGTAAGATCCAAAAGGCATATCTACCACTACTAAAGCTCGTTCTACTGCTCTCACAACAGAAGAAGCATGATAAATCATTTGATCTAAGGTAATGGGAAGTGTTGTTTCATGACCAGCCATTACGTTAGAAGCCGAATCTCCAACAAGAATAACATCAATACCTGCAGTATCGATAATTCTAGCCATAGAAAAATCATATCCCGTAAGCATAGAAATTTTAACACCTGCATTCTTCATTTCTTGTAAAACGTGTGTAGTTACTCTCTTTATTTTTGTGTGTACAGACATACCAATTTTGTATTTNAAACAAATGTAAGATATGTTTTTAAAAAAATGCAAAAAACGAATAAAATCAACAACAGTAAGGTGCATATCAATTTGTCTAAAAATAAATGTCAAGCTTCTGTAAGTATGTATGTAGTTTATCGACCAAGAGAAGAATAAAAGAGAAACTATGATAAAACTAATTGCTATTTTACTACCTGTCTGCTTAACAGTGAACAATTTTGCACAAGATATTTCTTCGTTTTTTAGTAAAACCAACACTTTATTAGAACAGTATGTAAGCGATGGAAAAGTTGATTATCAAAACATAAAAAATGGAAATAACTTAGCCGAGTTAATAGATGCATTAGCAAAAATCGACTATACTTCTTTAGAAAAAACTACGCAGAAAGCATTTTTAATTAATGCTTATAATCTACTAGTAATTCAGCAATTAACTGAGAACTACCCTACTACATCTCCTATGAATATTAGTGGTTTTTTTGATGTAAAAAAACACAATATAGGCGGTGTAATGCTAACCTTAAATAGTTTAGAAAATGATTTTATGCGACCAAGTTATCTTGACGCGCGATTACACTTTGTCCTCGTTTGTGGTGCAATTGGTTGTCCTCCAATTATAAACCAAGCTTATACACCTGAAAAATTAGAACAACAACTCGAGCAGCAAACTAAAAAAGCATTAAACAACCCAAACTTTATTAAAGTAACGAGCGNAAAATTACTAATATCTGAAATATTTAAGTGGTACACGGAAGATTTTACAACAGATGGCAAATCGGTTGTAGACTATATAAACAGTTACCGTGACAACCCTATTTCAAAATCAAAATACGATTATTATGCATATGATTGGAGTATAAATGATAAAAATGAAATAATACCTAACCCTACGTACCAACCTGGTTCTACTAGCGAAGTTGGTTTTAACTTACAAACTTACAATGCCGGTAGTTTATTAAAACTTGGGAAATTTGATATCTCTGTATTCAACGCATTATACACACAGAAAAAATCTGAGTGGATGGGTCAAACATTTAGCGGTTTTAGAGAATCCTTTTACTCAACTCTTTTACAAGTAACCTTTGGTATAACTAAGAATGCTCGTATTAATTTAGGAGCAGATATAAAATTTGCAACCTCTGGAATTGTCAGAGATAGTGACGATTTCGGCGGTATTAGTGAAGCGTTTACGCTAACAAATACTCCTACCTCTCGTGTTGGAGTATCTTATGTAGGTCCAAGAATAAAGATTNAGCCCTTTAAAAGCGAATCTAACTTTACTATACAAAGTAGTCTACTTTTCCCAACCACAAAAAACGCAGAAGGTAGGCCAAATGANGATGCAACACCTCAAAATGAAGCCCTTTTCTTTTTAGACTGGGACAGAATACAATCTTGGACACAGTTTTTCTATGTTAAAGACTTTAGAAAATCGCAATTATTTTTAGAGGGTGATTTATGGTATCGATTCGGTTACCGAGATGAACAAGCCAGTGCGCTAGACATTCCATTTACTGCCATATACTCCTATTTCCCTACGAATAAACTTACGTTTTATGCTTTGGCCTCGCATACAATCAGACATCAACTCAACCCCAATTCTTTTAATGACGGAATTACTACAGCAGCCGACTTTAGTGCTGCAGGAATAGGAACTAAATATCAGCTATCTAAAAAAATAAATCTAGAACTACTCTATACAAAGTTTCTACGCGGTACAAATTCAGGCTTAGGAAATACGTTTAACATCGGTATCCGATATGTACACTAAACTCAATAGCTTATTGCTTCTACTTGTGGTATGTTTTTCTGCTTGCACAAAAAACTACACCGAAAGTCTGCAAGATGATTTGCAAAATATTAAAAGATCGGATGAATTCATTNTCGCTTATGCTGCCGGAATGCAAGATGGATTTATGGGAGATAAAAATAACCCTATTTCCTTCTTTTTCTATCCAGTTGAAGGTGCTACAAATTTTAGATACTACGAAACAAACGACGTAAATATAGATAAAACAAANCATTCTTTATATTTTGAAAAAGAGGTGTTTAGTAAAGATGTATTCAATGGATACTTAAAGCGATTCCCTTTAGGTAAAAACAAAAATAACAGATGGGCAATTATGACTTATTTGGTAAATGATTCTATCCGAATATGCGATCCTGTTCAAATCAAAATACAAGATAAACCAACTGTTTGGAACCCAGAAACAATTTCCATTTCAAGCACCAATTTAAACCCTTCCTTTAGCTGGGAAAATGGACCAGAAGATGTTATACATTTCCAAGTAATCTCAAATCATGAGAATAACTTAATCTCTGGAACATACACTCAAGAATCCAACTTTACATTTTATGACCTTTCAAATGTTGTATTAAACATTACTTCTGAAATAAATCCAACTTTAGAAAATAATAAAAACTACACCTTTACGTTAATGTCTGTTAGTGATGATAATTGGGTAAATTCTTTTGCTCAAAAATCATTTAACACACCTTAAAGTATGTGTAAATTAATTGTCTTTTCTTGTCTTGTTATAGCTACTCTTGGTTTTGGACAAAAAATAAATGGTGTAAACTTTGTTTCTGCTCAAAGTGAAGGTATAACTAATTATATTACTCCACTCGATAGAATAAATGCAAATTATATTGCACTTACTCCTTTTATGATTATGCATGAAGGAAATACAGAAATAGCCTATGAAACTAAAGACAACTATTATGGCGACTTTAAGGAAAACATGATTGCTGTTATTAATCAAGCGCACTTTTCTAAGAAAAAAATAATGCTAAAACCACATATTTGGATTAAAAATGTAGGTTGGGCAGGCAATCTAAATTTCTCTAATTCAGATTGGAAAATTTGGCAAAATACTTATGTGACAAGAATTCTAGATTTTGCACATTTTGCAGAAGATCAACAAATTGAAGCTTTTTGCATTGGAGTAGAATTAAAAAATGCCGTTAATCACGATCCAGATTTCTTTGTACTNCTTATTAACAAAGTAAGAGCAATATACTCGGGGAAAATAACCTACGCAGCGAACTGGGATAACTACTTTAACGTCCCATTTTGGGAAGAACTTGATTATATTGGGATTGATTGCTACTTTCCAATCTCAAATGAAAACAATCCATCAAAGCATGAACTCAAAAAAAGTTGGCAAAAGCGGATTAAACGCATGAAAGAAACCAGCTTAAAACACAATAAAAAGATTGTTTTTACTGAGTTTGGATATAGAAGTACGAACAAATCCCTTGGAAAGCAATGGGAAATTGAATACCAGAAGGAATTAGAGGTGAATTTAGCCTTACAAGAACTTGGATACGAAGTGTTTTTTGAGGAGGTTTACTCACAACCATTTGTAGCTGGTGGCTTTTTGTGGAAATGGTATGCAGAAGATAATTTATACCTTAATTTCAAAAATAACGACTATACTCCGCAACATAAACCTGTTGAAAGGGTTATTAAAAGATGGTATTCAAAAAAATAAAGCTTACACTTACTTTAGTGGTCTGCTTCTTTTTTTTCACATGTGGAAATGAAAAAGAAAAAAAGTCATATTCTTCGTTGAAAGCGACTAATTTATCTGTGACTTTCGAAAAAATTAAAGGCATTAGTTTTGTTTCTCCCAATTTTTTACTCGAACAATCGCACTTTACACCAATTCAAGAACTTGGAGCAAATTGGGTTTCAAATATGCCCTTTGGTATGATTAAAAAAGGAAGTGCCGAGGTTCGATTTAATCTAGAATGGCAATGGGCAAGCGAAAAAGAAGAAGGCGTTTTAAAAGCAGTAAAAGCTGCAAAAGAAAAAGGACTAAAAGTGATGTTAAAGCCACAGTTATGGGGACACGATATTTTTACTGGAACCTTTGGCTTTGAAAAAGATAAAGACTGGCAGAGCTTCGAAAATGATTACTTAGATTTTATATTGTTTTACGCAAAAATTGCAGCGGATTCAAAGGTTGACATGTATTGTATCGGTACCGAATTAGCTCGTTTTGTTAAAGCACGACCTAAATTTTGGGAAAAACTTATTGAAGAGGTTAAAAAAGTCTACAATGGTAAACTCACCTATGCAGAAAATTGGGATGCGGTTGAGGTTTTTCCTTTCTGGAACTTACTCGATTTTATTGGCTCAGACGCCTACTACCCTATTTCAGACAAAAAATATCCGTCAGTGTCAGATTTCATTGAAGGCTGGGAGCCTTGGAAACAAAAACTTAAACAGTTTTCTAAAGAACTAAATAAACCTATACTTTTTACTGAATGGGGATATAGAAGCACGGTATACAACGGTTTGAAGCCTTGGGATTATTCAGAAAATTTAGAAGTTAGCCAGAAAAACCAGCTAAATGCATACACTGCCGTTTTTGAAACATTGTATAATGAAGATTGGTTTGCAGGAGGTTTTCTGTGGAAATGGTTCCCGTATCCTAATTCNGGTGGTCCTACGAACGACCGCTTTACTCCTCAAAATAAATTAGCAGAAGAAAAACTAAGGTCTTTTTTTAAAAAGTCTGTAAATCAGTAGCTTGAAAATATTTTATTTTTTTATGGCTCAAATGCTTGTTATATTACAAATAATAGGTAATTTTGCACCCGTTCCGAACGAGGAATACGGTTAAGGTCTGGTAGTTCAGCTTGGTTAGAATACATGCCTGTCACGCATGGGGTCGCGGGTTCGAGTCCCGTCCAGACCGCCAAGAACACGAAGTTAAACGTGTATAAAAAATTATACAAACGGTCTGGTAGTTCAGCTTGGTTAGAATACATGCCTGTCACGCATGGGGTCGCGGGTTCGAGTCCCGTCCAGACCGCAAGTCCTATATGGCTGTAGGAAATAGAAATCCCTAAGATGTATCAAATGTCTTAGGGATTTTGCTTTTAAAACACTTCTATTTTCTAAAAATCTCCAAATCTTCTGAGAAGAAGCGTGNTTCCCTGCCTGTCGGGAGACAAAGAGTCCCGTCCAGACCGCCAAAAAGATAAGTCCTATATGGCTGTAGGAAACAGAAATCCTCAAGATGTATCAATGTCTTGGTGATTTTGCTTTTAAAACACTGCTATTTTCTAAAAATCTCCAAATCTTCTGAGAAGATGCGTGGTTCCCTGCCAGTCGGCAGACAGGGAGTCCCGTCCAGACCGCCAAAAAAGATAAGTCCTATATGGCACTATTCCTTAATTTAAATACTTTGTCAACCACCTGCCCATGACTATTATACAGATCAAAGCATTATACGCTATAAAACAACCTATAAAAAGAAATGAGCTATATATGAGCTATAAGATTGTAAATAATTACTAATATTTACAAAAAATAAAAACATGAAAAGAAAAATTAAAACGCTAGCTATGCTTTGTATGACTACGATCATAGTTACATCTTGTGGGGAGGCTGAAACGTCTGGATCAGTTGAAGAAGGCACTACCAAGGGTATTGAAAAATCAAATGACAAGGCGTCTAACGCAACAAATGAGCTTAATGATGGAGTAAATAATTTGGAAGATGGAATTTCTGAAGGAATTGAAAATTACGAAGAAGCGATGAAAGAAGGTATGGAAACCTATGAGGACGCGATGAAAGAAGGTATGGAGGCTATGGAAGAAGGAATGGATGCATACGGGAAAGCGCTAGAAAACTTAGATGGAGACTACATGGAAAAGGCTAAGGAAGTTCAAGATAAAGCAATGGAGTCAGCTAAAAAAATGCAAAAAGACGCAATGAAACAAGCCGAAGAAATGATGAAAGGACTTGACGGATTATAATCTTATTAAAATATTACAAATAAACTTGATACTCAATTTAAAAGTAAAAACCAAGTACATGAAAAAAGTAAAATTAACATTTGGAGTTTTATTAATGTCAGTAGCAATTCTAGCGAGTTGTGGAAACAAAGCAGATTCAATAAAGGTTGAAGAGCTAAATGATGCCTGCAGCATAGTAAATGCTATGGGTCAAGTTGCTGATAAAATGATTGATTTCAAAAACAAGTATAAAGACGCAACAGAAAAGCCATCGGATGATGTAATTGCACAAGCGAAAAGCTTAGAAAACAAAATGAAAGAACTCAAAGCACGAGGTGAAAAGTTAGAGTTAAAGGCTGAAGACCTTGAGGCATGTGAAGGATCTAAAGAAATAATGTCTAAAATAAAGGAATTAAACCTTCGATTTTAATACGAAATAGGCAGTATACTCATGTCTATGGTATCTATGGGGTTGGGTTCTGTAAGGATTTGATTATATCTAAATCTAATTTCAAGTATAGGATTGGTTGTTCTACCTCTAGTAATAAAGGAACAAGCTGATGCCTAATTTGAATTATAATGTAAAATTTGAAACATTTATTTAAGCTATTTCGTAAGAAATAAATTAAATAGAAAATTTACCAGCTGCTAAACATATTAAGAGTCTTAGTGTAATAGTTAAGACTCTTATTTTTTTCACAAGCACCTAATTGAGCTAAATTTCGAAACTTTTACGTTTGATTTGTTACAAATTAATAGGTTTAAGCTACGAAAAGTCTATCTTTATTTAGCCTTACTGTTTCCATTTAATCTTCTTCCTGCACTATCCAGAATTAGAAGAGTAAACACAAAATACTTCTCCAGAAAGATTTACTTCTAAACAAAATTTGATTTTGACAAACTAATAACAAATCAATAGAAAGAATAAGTCATTCGATTATACGTTAATTCAGTACTTAAAATTACCACAAAAAGTTATATTTACAGAGGTATAAGTTGAATTACTAAACTCATTCGATTAGTATATGTCAAAATCTGAAAGTATAAAGAAATTAAAAATAGCAATTCAAAGACAATTTGGAATGCCTATAAAAACAATTGCTGATTTAAAGATTTTTCAAGATGAGCTAGAATTTACTACCCGAGACACAGTCAGTTTTAACACATTAAGACGATTTTTCAACTTTTTACCTCCCACTACACCTTCTTCAAAAACAATTAAAACATTTTGCAAATATTTAGGGTTCAGTAACATATCTCATTTTCTAAAAAAGGAAAACATAGATGAAAACTGGCAACTCTGGAACAATACACTCCGCATAGAACTTTCTGATGATCTAGAAGAAAATGACTTAATTTGGCTTCAGGTAAATTCAGATAGGCCTAACTTTTATTTACATTTAGCGACAATCATTAAGTCATTTATTTACAGAAAAAGATACGGTGTCATTGTTACACTTTTTAAGCAAGAAGATCTTGTAAGCTTCTCGATGGAAGTTAACTCAAAGTTTTCTTCTATGCTTTGTAGACTATTTAGAAGTTTAGATAAAACAGAAATAAAAGAATTAGTTATACATTTAGTTTGTTTAAAATCATTCCGAGAGTCTGTCTTACATTGGTATGTAGACTATACATATCTAAACGGATATTATGGAGATTTTATTCAAGCAGCAATTCCTGTAACCAATAAAGAAAGTCATGAATATTTATTTTATCAATTGATCTTAAACTATAGAAATTTTCTTTCAAATGACAACGACTTAGAATATTTACCAACATCTCGAATTAAAAAGGACTTTTTTATTGTACTAAAAGGTAGATCTTATTCTTATAACTTGATTTATTGTACTAGAAACAATGATGAAGCAGGGATTGAAGAAACCTGGACTGGGATACTTTATCAATTAGATCAACCAATAAATATTTTTCTCTTTATGCTAGAAATAATGACAACTCTTCTTTTACTTAAAGAATTTGATAAAATTGGCTATTTGATCGATGAATATTATGAAGACCTATTGGCTCCAACAAACTGGACTGGTTATCACGTGCATTCTACAGTACTGTTAGGTCACAGTGTTCAACTGTTAAACGAAGGACAATTCTTACAAGCAAAAAAAACATTTTCATTAATAAATACTAATGAACTTGATGGTTCTTATAAAGAGTATAATATGATTTTTTATCATTTAATTGAATATCACGTTAGTTTAAATAACAATGCGGATAAAAAAAATCTAAAAATGATCGAAAATAAGTATTTAGACTATGTTCAACAAACTGGATTTAGTTTTTTCTCTGTAGACTATCTAAAGAAATATCTTTTAAAACAAACTAAATAGTATAAAGTATTGTTTTAATTATTCCCCTTTTTGTACCAAGATCTATTTGATGCAGTACTTTTGAATCTTGAAATTTGAAGTTAAAAGGGGTACATTCAATATCAACTCCACTATTCTTTTTTAAGCGAATTCCTCTTCCTGAAATAATATCAATATTGGGAACAAAATCACCGTTTGGTATATGCTCAGTTAGGATAATATACTTGTATTGATTTAATTTCTTAACAATACGCTTAACTTCTGAATTNGATAGATGTTGTAAAACTTGCCTAATAATAACACAATCTGAAACAGGTAATAAATCATTANAAATATCTAATAGTGAGAAAGTTAAATTAGAATACTTAAACTTCTTTTTATTGTAGGTTATTAACTCCGGAACTATATCTACGGCTGTATATTGCTTGGTAAACGGAAGTAATTGTTGTCCAATATTAAAATCTCCACATCCCAAATCACAAATAGATAACTGACCTTTAAACTCATTTAAAAAAGACTGTACTACTTTTATGTAAGGCGCTACAATCTGTTCTGCATGCGAACCTTCGCCAGAATAAAATGGTGTATTATTTTCTCCCCAAAAATTTAAAGCATATATCTGCTGCATAACATCTTTTGTTGGCCATGCTTTATTTTTATTTTTTTCTTCGGTTATTTCCACCTTATTTTCAGCTCTAATTAGTGTAAAAATAGAATAAAAAAATACCCCAACACAAATGTCGAGGTATTTATATTAATGCGATTTTTGTATTACTTACTATCGATGAGTATAGAAGAATTTGAGTTTTGGTTTCCAATAATAATTTTTGAATTCGGCGAATTATAGAGCGCTTTTAAGGCTTCTATGCGCATATACTCTAAAATCCTACTATCCAAACCTTCAGAAATAATTTGCTGTGAGTTTTTTACACCGTTTGCCTCAATTTCTTTTCTTTGGGCTTCTAATTTTTCTTGCTCAAGCTCAAATTGCATACGCTGAACGTCTTGCTCTGCTTCCAATTTAGATTCAATAGAAGAATATAGTCCTGGTGGAAGTTTTATACTCTTCATCAATACAGCCTCAATAATTATTCCCCTATCTGCTAAAAGATCCTTCATTCTTTCTTTTATTTCTTTTTCTATAATAGAACGCTCACCGCTATGTAAATCTTTCGCAAAAAATCTTGCGGTTACGTCGGCTGCTGCAGATCTAAACACTGGAAAAACTACGGTTTCTTCATATCTATATCCAGTATTCGTTAGTAATTCCTTTATTTTTTCAGAATCAATATGATACAACACAGAAACCACAGATTCTATAGTTAAACCTTCTTTAGACGGCAGTCCAATGGATACTTCCATGTTGCTGGTATTGATGTTTACCATGACCACCTTTGTAGTAAATGGGTTAAAACCAACAGGACCAGGGTTGTAGGTGTCGTCTAAAATTCTACCTAATTTTTGTTTAACTGCCATTTGATTTGGCCCTACTATAGCACATGAAGATAGAATCAAGGCTAAAATTGCTGCGTTTAGAATTTTCATTTTCCTTTTATAACAACATGAAAATCAATATTGTTCTACTAATAAATCAGAATATCTTAATTTAATTCAAATACTGGTAAAATGAGATGTGTAGGCTCATAATAAGGAGAGTTCTTATAAATAAAGTACAGCTGATTCCACCTACTATCGACAAACCCTTCTTCTTTTTGCTTTTTATTATAAGCTATTTTCAATTCCGGTTTTTTATCTAAAATTTCTATTGCCTTTTCTTCAAAAACGTAGGGTGAAAAGTATTCTTTTTGTTGCAGATAACTATCGAAAAAATTCCAGGAGAAATAACTGTCTTCCGTTTCTGGAGCAAGCACTGACACTATAAATTTACGCTTCTTTTGGTCTGTTTTAACTAATATGTCGCCCTTTTTAATTAACACCGCTTGGGCTGCTCTCTCCACTTTAGTGTTATAATGCAAGTAATGACCCTCATATGGAGCGTTTCTAGTTTCATACGAATTTACTTTAATTCTATTTGCAATTACAGTCGTATCTTTATTAAAAAAGTCTACATCTACCCCATTTAACTTTAATCTTTGAATTACATCTTTGGCTTGTTTACCAATGATATAATGAGTAGGTATGCGAAGCGTATCTTGGGGCGAATAATGAAAATAAAACGGTATTTCATCTTCGAATGGTTTTGCTCTGTTGTAAAACAATCTTTTTTGCGGTGTTAACCGACTTGGAATATCTTGGTAGTCATATCCTTTAAACGTTATTTTAGAATTATTATTTCTAACAGAATCTATAACATAGTTGTATGTATAAAAATGCTTGGCTCTGTCTTCTTTAAAGGCCAAAACCCTCCCTTTTTCTATTGCTTCACNNTTAATTTGCATGTAATCAATGGTTTCCTTAATAAATGCAAAGGTAGATCTCACACGCTCTTCAAATGGTTTAAGCATATGCGTTTCTGTTGTGAACGAAATGGTATTAAATAAATTACAATAACCCATTGAATAACGTGGTAAATCGTTAAAGGCTACGATACCTTCCCGAATTCTATCTCCAGCCATTGATATGTAAGGAAATAAGTCGTAATTATAGTTTGATTTGATTTTTGTGGTTAACTCAGGTAACATTTCGTCATAAACTAAATCTGCCAAACTATTAGACATTCTTTCTCGTAAGGATGCAATGTACGTAATCGTATACTGATAATCCGCTCCATTACTTGTATGTGTATCAATAAATACGTCTGGATCTATTCCATGATATATTTTAGCAAAGACTTCCATATTTCTTGAATCCATTTTAATAAAATCTCTATTCAAATCTAAATTTTGGGCATTTCCTCTAAAACCATATTCCTCAGGTCCAACTTGATTTGCTCTTGAAGTACTACTTCTGTTATACATACCACCGACGTTGTAAGCTGGTATTATGGCAATTTTTGGATACTGTTTTTTCTCTTCTGACGTTAATACAACATACTCTTTTACGATTTGTATAGATGCGTTTACACCACAAGGTTCACCTGCATGAATAGCGTTATTTATTAATAAAGTGGTTGACTCTTGAAGCGATTCAAATGTTGATATACTGTCATTTTCTGCTCCAAGCACACAAAGATAAATAGGTTCTCCATAGTCAGATTCTCCCATATTAAACAATGAAATATCTGGATTTAATTTTGCCAGGTTAGAATAATAAACTATTAACTCATTATAAGTTGGAGTTGTATTAGTTTGAGAAAAGCCATTAANTGATATGAAAAAAAATAAAAGATTAATCCACTTCATAATTATTGTTTGAAGTAAAACTACCTATTTTAATCCATAGGTTATTTGGATTGTTTTACAAATTTCTTAGTTGTAGTGCTACCAAATTCATTCACAACTAGATAATAAACACCATCTGGGTAAGAAGAAACATTGAAATGATAGTTTTCATTAAAGAAATATCCTTCTTGTGTATCAATTATCTTTCCTGTTGAAGAAACAATTGAAACCATCACGTTTTTATTATCCAAACTAACTGTAGCCCAATCTGTAACAGGATTCGGATAAATTAAAGCTTCCTCTCCTTTCAGCTCAATTTGTATTATGTCAGAATATTCAAAGGAACCGTCAAAATCTACTTGTTTTAATCTATAATACACCATTCCGTTTAATGGATTTTCATCTTCAAATTGATAGGTGATTAAGTTATTGGAATTTCCAGCAGCTTGCACAGCTCCTATTGTTTCGAAAACACTACCATTTGAAGACCGTTGAATTTCAAAATAATCAGTATTTAATTCAGAGCCAGTAACCCTATTAGTCATAACCGCTCTGTTTTCAGTTTTTGTAGCATAAAAATCAATTAATTCTACAGGCAATATACTGGTTGTATAAACGGTAATTCGCATGTGGTCAACCTGAGCAGAACCGTTGTAAACCTCAACTGCCATTGCTGCACTAAATCCTGTATTGTTAATATCTGTGTAATCCCAAATTGTTCCCCAAAGGTTAGTTGTACCTCCATACATTACATATTCATCAGTTGTTGGCCAAAAGACTGTAGTACTTGCCTGATTAACTCCTGTATTTACGCTGTTTTTCTGTAAATACACTGAAATGTCTACAGCCGACACTTTTCTTAGTCCAATTCCTATAGCCAACCTTCTATTTGCACTACCGTTGAAGGTAAAGCTTGGACTTTCCGTACCTCCTGATGGCGCAAATTTATATGCGGTTTGCATACAACCTCCAGATGTTGGGGAAACTGATACATTTGCTCTATATCTATCATGTCCTTCAATAAAACCACTATTTATAGTAAACGTTTTTGAATCACCATTTTTAGAAGCCGGAGATGTATTGTTTCCACAAAATATATTTGTTAAATACATTCCTCCTTCACCAGCACTGATGGATTGACCATTAAAATCTGTTGTAACAGGGTTTGCTCCATTTACTGTATGTTCTATAAAACTGAAAAATGGATTACCCTGATCTACATTTGAAAAAAGGGCAGCTGAAAGAATATCAAAAAATTGATTGTTTGTAAAGGCGTCGTAGGTAACATCAATGTCGTAATTACCGGGAGTTAACAAAGAAATATCAGCTTCTTGTATATACCAGCATTCTGAGTGGGCCCAAAATGACGTTTCATAAGAGGTTTCTAACAAAGGTGTCATTTGTCTACCGCCTATTGACACATTATTTATAAGAACATCGGTTCCGTTTTCTGCACCTACAAACAGTATAAGTGTTCGATTTATTCCTGCATTAATTGGAAAATTTAATATTTCAGAGTTTTCTCCGGCTTGCCAAGGGGTAATTAAACTAATTGCATTTCCTAGTGATGCTCTCCTCTCCTTTCTATTTCCAATTCTAGACCTTCTACAACATCTGTGTTATCTAGGTTAAATCCGAAATCTCTAGCTATTAATTCTCTAGAGCTACCTGCGGCGGAACTGCAATTATTACCAATTCCAGAAGTTGTTTGAGTGCTCGGACTATTTGGTCCAAAAACTTGCCCTAATACTGCAAAACAAGTAAATAATACAGTAGTTAAAATAGAAATATTTCTATTCGTAGTGGTTAAATATGTTGCAAAAATAATCCTTTTATTTATCATCCACAAATTGTTTCAAAATACTGTTATACAGATTACTATACAGTTATAATTAAGACCGAATATTGCGGTAGAAAAAACAATCTATAAATAAGAAAATCACATTGGTACAACAAATAATAAAGTATACTAAATTTGTAGCATGAGAATTGACATCTTAACTATATTGCCAGGTTTACTAGAAAGTCCTTTCAACGCGTCTATAATGCAACGTGCAAAAGATAAGGGACATGTAGAAATTCACTTTCATAACATTAGAGACTACTCCACTTCAAAGCAAAAAAGTGTAGATGATTATCAATATGGAGGTGGTGCAGGTATGGTTATGAGTGCACAACCGATTGCAGATTGTATTAATGAGTTGTGTTCTGAAAGAGAATATGGGGAAATTATTTATATGACTCCAGATGGTGAAATACTAGAGCAAAATTGTTGTAACACCCTCTCNCTACATGNGAATATCATGATTTTGTGCGGACATTACAAGGGTGTAGATGAGCGTATTAGAGAGAAATATATTACTAAAGAAATTTCTATTGGAAGTTATGTTCTTTCTGGCGGTGAGTTAGCTGCTGCTGTTTTAGTTGATAGTATTGTAAGATTAATTCCAGGAGTATTAAATGATGAAACTTCTGCTTTGACAGATAGTTTTCAAGACAACTTATTGAGTCCGCCCGTTTACACAAGACCAGAAGAATTTGAAGGAATGAAAGTACCTGCGGTTTTATTATCTGGAGACTTTAAAAAAATTGAAGCGTACAGGGAGCAAAAAGCCTTGGAAAGAACTAAAGATAGACGTCCGGACCTACTGTAATTTTCTAATTAACGAGGAATTAAATGGCGTCTGCAAAAAAGATATAACTGATTATTATTGCAGCGACGATTCCGGCAAAGTCGGCCAGCAAACCAACTCCCGCTGCATACCTTGTTTTTTTAACTCCCACAGAACCAAAGTAAACTGCCAAAACATAAAAAGTAGTTTCTGTTGAACCTTGGAAAGTAGACGCCAAGAAACCAACAAAAGAGTCAGGGCCATATGCCGGATCTTGAAAAATATCTACCATCATACCTCTGGCAGCACCACCACTGAATGGTTTCATAAATGCAACGGGAAGTGCATCAATAAATTCTAAAGCCGTAAATCCAAGGTACATTAAGCCAGCTTTTATAGAATCAAAAAGCAATTCCATTGCTCCAGAAGCTTTAAAAACACCGATTGCTACTAAAATCGCAACTAAAAATGGAATAATTTTAATGGCCACATTAAAACCACCTTTTGCTCCTTCAATAAAAACATCGTAGACATTTACTTTGTTTCTAACAGCCATTAAAATGAAAAGAACAATTATTCCAAAAAGCAATAGATTTCCACCTACATTAGAGATTGGATCTACCCAACTAGGATTCTTAATAACCGCAAACAACAAACCAAATACAAAGGTTGAAATAGCACCCAAATAAAGTAAAATTACAGGTTGAAATAAGTTTATCTTTTGCTTAATTGAAACTGCAATTAATCCAATTAACGACGCAAAGTAAGTAGCAAATAAAATAGGTAAGAAAACATCTGTTACGTGCACGGAACCCTCAGCGCTTCTATACGCAAAAATACTAACAGGTATAATCGTTAATCCTGAAGTATTTAAAACTAAAAACATAATTTGCGCATTGGATGCCGTATCTTTCTTAGGGTTTATTTCTTGCAGCTGGTTCATCGCTTTAAGTCCTAAAGGAGTTGCTGCATTATCTAAGCCAAGCATGTTTGCACTAAAATTCATCATCATTGAACCAAACGCCGGATGGTTTTTCGGTATTTCTGGGAAAAGTCTGTTAAAAAAAGGTGCAACTGCTTTTGAGAGTATACGCACAGCTCCAGCTTTCTCTCCAATCTCCATTACACCCATCCAAAAACAAAGCGCACCAGTTAAAAACAAGGCTATTTCAAAGGCAAGTTTTGCTGTATCAAAAATAGAATCAACCATGGTTTTAAAAACCAAGGTATCGCCAAGAAAAGTAAGCTTGATTAAACCCACTGTCATAGAAACTAAAAAAAGTCCTATCCAAAGTCTGTTCAGTAACATTTTACTAAGTTCTTAATTTCTTTTCAAAAAAAAACAAAATCAGAAAGTAATGACTAACAAAGCATTTTTAATTTTTTTTTAATCCGGTAAATCCAATCTAAAAAAGTGAGCGTAGATAAGTCAAACAAAAATAATATTATGAAAATTACAAGACTTTTAACACTGTCAGTTCTTGCTTCTAGGTTAGCTTTAGCAACAAGCTGTAAAAAAGATGATGAAGATCCAATGGAAGGAACTGCTCTTATGCCAATGGACCAGAGTAGTACGTTTGATTATAAATTTAACAACGGACAAGTAGCAACGGGAACTCATTACAACGGAATGCACAAGGATGACCTTACTGCAACTATGGTAGTTGATCAATTGACCTCAGGTGAAGCAAAAATTTCGGTTACATTAACAAATACGGTTGACGGAGAAATGGCTTCTACAAGTCAAATAAGCACTGAGTCGTTTACTAGTTTAACAACAGTTTACAACGGTTTTTTTGTAACACATGATCCTTTACAACCGATTGACACAACTGACCCAACTACCTATGTTTTGTTAGGGTTAATGGCTAGATAAAATAAGCTACCTAAATCAAAAAAGGCTTCTTTATTAAGAAGCCTTTTTTTTTAAATAAACGCTGCAAGTTCCATCCACCTCGCGCTCTTATCTTCAATTATTTGCATTACCTCTCCAAGTCGTTTACTGGCTTCGTTTAATTTTTCAGAATCCTCAATTCCACTTGACAAAACAACGGTTAGTTTTTCTTTTTCTTCTTCTAACGACATGATTTCTTCATCCAAATGCTCAAACTCTGATTTTTCTTTAAAACTTAATTTTCGTTTTTCCGTTTTAGACTGTTCAAGCTTGCGTTTATCTTCAGCTTCTTTTTCTTCAGCTTCTGCCTTTTTTTCGGCTTTCACTTCTTGTCGTTTTTCTTCTTTTGCTTCCTCTTTGATTTCCTTTTGATGTTTTCTATATGCATTATAGTTACCGATAATGTCTTTAATCTCTCCAGAACCATCAAATACAAACAAATGATCCACCATTTTATCCATAAAATACCTATCGTGAGAAACCACTACCAAACAACCTTGAAAACTTCTGAGGTAATCTTCTAAAACATTTAGAACAAAAATATCTAGATCGTTTGTAGGTTCATCTAAAATTAAGAAGTTGGGGTTAGACATTAAGATAGTCATCAATTTTAACCTTCTCTTTTCTCCACCACTCAGTTTGTACACATAGTTGTAGTGCATATCGCGAGAAAACAAAAACTTTTCTAAGAATTGAGCTGCAGACATCTCTCTTCCTTTTTCTAAGGGAATATACTCAGCTATCTCTCTAATTACATCTATAACCTTTTTATTTTCGTCTACTTGTATATTTTCTTGTGAGTAATAACCAAATTTAACCGTTTCNCCTACTACTATTTTTCCTTTATCTAGTTCTTCTATCCCTTGAATTAGGTTTAAAAAGGTCGACTTNCCAGCGCCGTTATTTCCAACAATCCCCAAACGTTCTTTTCGTTTAAAGTTGTAAGAAAAATCGTTAATTATCGGTTTATCTCCGTATGCTTTTCCAATTTTATGTATTTCTAAAATTTTCGATCCCAAACGTTCCATCTTGGTGCCAATCTCTAACTCATCTTTACTAATGTCAGTTTTTGCAACTTTTTTTAGATCATGAAAAGAATCTATTCTAGCTTTCTGCTTAGTACCTCTAGCCTTTGGCTGTCTGCGCATCCACTCTAATTCGGTTCGCATCTTACTACGCGCCTTACCTACGGTAGTAGCCAACTGCTCTTCTCTTTCTGCTTTTTTCTCTAAGTAATAAGAAAAATTTCCCTTGTATGTATAAATCGTTTTATCTTCTAATTCAAGAATTGAATCACACACCACTTCTAAGAAATATCTATCGTGCGTTACCATAAGCATGGTTGACTTAGAAGTACCTAGATAATCTTCTAACCACTCTATCATATCTAAATCTAGGTGGTTTGTTGGTTCATCTAGAATTAAAAAGTCTGGTTCAGCTATCAAAACCTTTGCAAGAGCAACACGCTTTTTTTGTCCACCCGAAAGTACCGAAATCGGTAAATCCACATTGTCAAATTTAAGTTTTGATAAAATTTGTTGAACTTTAACCTCTGTATCCCAGGCATCTAATTCAGATAATTGTTCAAAGAGACTAGCCATTTTATCTTCATCGTTATCCTTTAAAGCTTGGTTATACTCTTTAACTACTTTTAACTTTGGCAAATCGTGATTAAATACTTCTTGTATAATGGTAAGAGAAGGGTCTAATTCTTCAGTTTGATCTAGATAACCAATGCGAATTCCGTTTCTAAATACAACTCGTCCGTCATCTGGTTGATCTATTCCTAACAAACATTTTAATAAGGTAGACTTACCATTTCCATTTTTGGCTACTATGGCAACTTTCTGACCCTGGTCTATTCCAAAATTTAGGTCTTCAAAAATAATACGATCACCAAAGCTTTTAGTGAAATTTTCTACTGAAAGGTAGTTCATAAATTTATCTTAAACGGTCGAGGCTTTTAACCAGTTTTATATCTCTGCGGACCCCTAAATTGCCAAGAAATAAAAAAGCAATTGCAATGCTTAGTAAATAAAAGCCTAAGCCTAATGATTTTGTAGCTTCTGAATTTGGGAGAACCTCTGTAAACTGACTACCACCAACATAATACATCACAATAACAAAAATAAAAAGCAACAATGTAAAGAAGAAAGCTGCCCTACCCGTTCTTATTTGTAAAGGCATTTTTTTAAACATCAATACCGTAGCAATTAACATGAGACTAAGTAAAATAGTAATCGCATAGAACGGAAAATATACCAACACTTTATAATCGTATTTCACAACTCCATTTTCTAATTTGGCTATTTCTCTAAGCTCTTCGTATTGCGGTTGATTAAGATCTACTTGCATAAAATCTGCGCTTCCGGAAACACCATAACTAGAAAAATCTAAGTTTAAAGATGCAGCACTTTCTGCAGAGATATGAAAACTAAAAACATTTATTCCAAGCGTTATCGCGATTAAGCAAATTGCTGCTATTCCATAATATAAAGTTTGTATCCTTTGAATCATAGTATTATTTTTTGTCAAAGATAAGGGTATAGTTAGAAGAGAGGAACAAGAATTTCAATTTTATTATCCGAGTTTATCGGTTTTTTCACGAAAATATTTGTCTAAGCAGATAATATTTGTATCATTGTAGCGTCGTTTATACAGTGTTTTTCCAGAAACCACTAGACAATTCAATTTTAAATACAAGAATTCTTAAATAATTTATAGTTCATTTATATGAATAAAGCTGATTTAGCAGGAAAAAAACTTCCTGAATTACGCGAAATGGCGAAAGCCTTGGGTATAACTCGAGTTGAGTCTTACAAAAAAGCAGACTTGATAGACACAATAGTTAAAGGTCCAGAAAACAAAGAGTCAACTTCAGAAACAGCACCAAAAGTAAAGCCGAAACCTGTAAAACGACCTCGGAAATCTGAAGCTGAAAATAACACAGAAGAAGATAAAAAAGGTAGGAACCTATTTTCAATAGCCGAAAAGAAAAAATCGGATACGAAAATAGAGGTTGACTCAAAACCGACCAACGAAACCAATAAAAAACCAGGAACTCAGCGAGAGAGAAAACAAGACAATACGGATACACGAAACACACAGCAAGCCAACAATAAACCTCGCACAAACAACAACAACAACAACAACAACAACAACAACAACAACCAACACAGCGGAAAAAACCCGAATCATCCTAACCAGCAAAACTTTAAAAAGACAGATCCTAAATTTGATTTATCTGGAATCGTATCTGCTGAAGGTGTATTAGAGGTAATTCCTGATGGATATGGTTTTTTGAGGTCTTCAGATTATAATTACTTACCGTCTCCAGATGATGTGTATGTTAGTCATTCTCAAATAAAATTATTTGGTTTAAAGACGGGAGACACTGTTCTTGGAACCATTCGTCCTCCTAGAGAAGGCGAAAAATATTTCCCACTTGTTAAAGTTGAATCAATAAACGGTAGAAGTCCGTCTTACATTAGAGATAGAGTTCCTTTTCAATATTTAACACCACTTTTTCCGGATGAAAAATTTAAACTAACCGGACATCGCCAAGAGACAATGTCTACCCGAATCATGGANCTTTTTGCTCCAATTGGTAAAGGGCAACGTGGTATGATTGTAGCACAGCCAAAAACGGGTAAAACTATGNTATTGAAGGATGTTGCGAATGCAATTTCTGCAAATCACCCAGAAACTTACTTAATTGTACTTTTAATTGACGAAAGACCTGAAGAAGTAACAGATATGGCACGTTCTGTTAATGCAGAAGTTGTTGCATCTACCTTTGATGAGCCAGCCGATAGACACGTAAAGGTGGCCAACATTGTTTTAGAAAAGGCAAAAAGAATGGTAGAATGCGGTCATGATGTATGTATTCTATTAGATTCTATTACGCGTTTAGCAAGAGCTTACAATACAGTTTCTCCTGCATCTGGCAAGGTACTTTCTGGAGGTGTAGATGCCAACGCTCTTCAAAAACCAAAACGTTTCTTTGGAGCTGCACGTAAGATAGAAAACGGCGGTTCGCTCTCAATTATCGCAACTGCACTTACAGAAACAGGTTCTAAAATGGACGAAGTAATCTTTGAAGAATTCAAAGGTACGGGTAACATGGAGCTTCAGTTAGATAGAAAAATTGCGAATAGAAGAATTTACCCTGCAATAGATATTACCTCTTCTGGAACACGTAGAGAAGATTTGTTAATGGATAAAGATGCACTACAACGTATTTGGGTATTGCGCAAAATGCTTGCGGATATGAACCCAATAGAAGCAATGGAATTTATGAAATCACACATGACTAATACACTCTCAAACGAAGAGTTTTTAGTGTCAATGAACGGATAATATGCGATCAGCGTTAAAATATGGAATACTCGTAGCACTTTGTTGGATAAGTATTAAACTACTTTTCATGGCATTAAACGTATTTCAGTTTGATATTTTTGTACCTGGGCTATTAAATAACTTAGGACTTCTAATTGCCATTTCTTTGGGCTTGTATTTTGAAAAGAAAAAAGAAGGGTATGGAGAAGGAACTGCATTATCAGATATAAAAAGTGCTATGGTAGCAGGTGCTCCTTACGTGCTTATCGTTTCAGGATTTATGTATTTCTATTATTCTGATATTAATCCAACATTTGTAGAAACCAAGGTTAGTGAACGTGTAGATTTAGTTTATGATGCATTGCAAAGACCAACATACGTTGATTCTTTAAGNCAACAAACACCTGAGTTTGAGGTTATGTCTAATGACGAGATTTTAGGAAAAATGAAAACAGAGATTTCATCCGCTTACGATCCTACAGCACTCTTTACATTTTCTTTACTAGGGTTGATGGTATTGGCTTTTACTTATGCCATTTTTATTACCATCATTTTTAGAAGAATATTACTGCGAGACTACTATAGAAATAGACCAGGAGGTAAATAAAAAAGGTCGGTATTGAATACCGACCTTTTTTATGAAACACTTTTTTTTGTTTTGAAATTTAAACGAAAATAATTCAGATCGTATTACACTAAATTGAGCTATTTTCCCTTAAAAAGCTCTATCGCCAAGTCTTTATAATTTATTCCATCGAAATTACCAGAACTCATCATTAATAGCGCTGTATTATCGTAATCAAATTCTTTTAGAAAGCTCATTACGGCAGTGCTTGAGGTAACCACTTTTACATTTCCGCCAAATGCTTCTTTTACCTGTTCTGCCGTTATTGGCTCTAGTTTTTTATGTTTTACGACGTCATGACTAAAATAAACAAGTGCATGATCTGCTTTAACCATAGCATCTTTATAATGCGATAGAAACTCTTTCTTTAAACTAGAAAAAGTGTGTAACTCCATACAAGCAATCACTGTTCTTTCTTCGTATTGTTCTTTTACTGCACTTGTAGTAGCTTTTAGTTTAGAAGGCGAATGTGCGAAATCTTTAAACAATACAAAGTTATCTTTCTCAAAAACCTTTTCTAATCTCTTTCCTGCTCCGGTAAATGATTGAATTGCTTTCAAAAAATCTTTGTCGGCTATTGCCATAGCTTTGGCAACTTGCATTGCTCCCATCATATTTTGTAAATTATGAGCACCAAAAATTTGTAATGGGTATTCTTCATTATTAAAAATTAGTATTGTTTTACCATCTCTAATTTCATAATTCGGGGTTTGGTAGGCTACAGCATTAATATCTTTACGTGTGNTTTCTCCTATCTTCTTTACTTCTTTATCTTCTTGATTATAAACTAGCGATCCGTTTTGAGTAATCTTGTCTGCAAAAATCTCAAACTGTTCTATATAATTTGGCCAAGTAGGAAAAACGTTAATATGATCCCAAGCAATTCCACTCATCAATGCAATATCTGGATAGTATAGATGAAACTTAGGCCTTCTGTCAATTGGAGAACTTAAATACTCATCACCCTCTAAAATCATCATATTTGCATCTTTGGTAATCTTAACCATACAATCGTAACCCTCAAGTTGTGCACCAACCATATAATCTACATTTATACCTAATTCGTTTACAACGTGTAAAAGCATTGATGTTATTGTTGTTTTTCCATGCGATCCTCCAATTACAATCCGTTTTTTATTCTTCGCTTGCTCGTACAAATATTCTGGATAACTATAAATAGGAATATTCAGCGACTTTGCTTTTAATAATTCTGGATTATCTTCTCTAGCATGCATTCCTAAAATTACGGCATCTAATTCCGTATGAATATTATTTTCACTCCAACCTATTGTTTCGGGCAAAATTCCTTCTCGTTTTAATCTACCTTTGGAAGGTTCAAATATCTCGTCATCAGAACCTGTAACGTTTTCCCCTTTTCGTGATAAAGCGATTGCTAAATTGTGCATTGCGCTTCCTCCTATAGCTATGAAATGTATATTCATTAGAAATGTTTTTATGAAATTAAGAATTCTTTATCTGCTTTTCACAGCTAAAGAAATTAGATATTCAGCCTTAAATGTGAACAACAAAAAAAGTCCTTCCTCAATTAAGAGAAAGGACTACTAATCTATTTATTTTAAAAAAATTAAGCCTTAGCTGTAGCTTCTTCCTTTTTCTTTGGTGAAATTTTGTCTTTTACTAAATCTACAATAGCTGGAGTTGCAATACAAATAGATGAGTAAGTACCTACAACCACACCAATCATTAAGGCAAATACAAACCCTTTAATTGATCCACTATCAAAAATGAAGATAGTTAAAAGTACCACAAAAGTAGATAACGATGTATTGATTGTTCTACTTAGAGTAGAGTTCAACGCAGTATTAATAACTTCTTTTCTATCTGTACCTCTGTATTTAGCTAAGTATTCTCTAATCCTGTCAAATACAACAACTGTATCGTTGATTGAATAACCAACAACCGTTAAAATCGCAGCAATAAATGCTTGATCTACTTCCATGTTAAATGGCATAATTCCATGTAAACCAGCAAATACTCCTAAAACAATGATAACATCATGCGCCATTGCAAGTAAAGCGCCTAAACCATATTGCCATCTTCCAAATCTAATTAAGATATATACGAAAATGATGATTAATGATAGGAAAATTGAAATATAAGATGAAGACTTTAATTCTTCTGAAACACCAGCAGAAACTGATCTAGAATTCTCTATTGTNGCAGAACCGTATTTCTCTCCGTTCAAGGCTTCTTTAATCTTGTCCTGAACACGTGTTTCTGATTGTGGTACACCCGATAAGAAGTCAGTTGCAATCTCTAATCTGAAATCCGAATTTCTTGATTTCACTTCTACAGATGCTTTTTTTCCATCCTCAGTAACTAAAACCGCTCTTAAGTCTTTTTCAATTGCATCGATCTGGTTTCCTACTTGCTTATCAAAAAGCATTTCATAAGATCTACCTCCAGAAAATTCTACAGAAGGCTTGAGCTCTCTTGTAAATATTGCAACTAAACCTAGTATTACTAATAACCCAGAAACAATGTAAAACTTCTTTCTATTTTTAATAAACTTAAAGTTTAAGTTTTTAAATGCGCCTTTTGTAAGTTTTGTTGAGAAATTAATTGATCTGTTTTTAGTAAGTTGCCATTCAAAAATCAATCTAGTAATTACTACTGCAGCGAATACAGATGTAAAAATACCAATGATTAAAGTAGAAGCAAAAGATTCTATTGGTCCTGAACCAAATGACTTCAATACGAAAGCAACTAATAAAGTGGTAACGTTTGCATCTAGAATAGAGGACAATGCTTTCTTATAACCATCTTTAACAGCTAATTTCATTCCTTTTCCTTCTGCAACTTCCTCTCTTATTCTTTCAAAGATAAGTACGTTTGCATCAACAGACATACCAATAGTAAGTACAATACCTGCAATACCTGCCAAGGTAAGTACGGCTCCGAAAGAAGCAAGACAACCTAAAATAAATATAATGTTTGCAACAAGTGCAATATCTGCAACCACACCAGCTTTACCATAGTAAAAAATCATGTAAATTAAGACCAATGCAAGAGCAAAACCGAAAGATAAAAGTCCAGATGATGCGTTTTCCGCACCAATTGTAGGTCCAACTACTGCTTCTTCTACAATTACAACAGGCGCCGGTAAAGCACCACCATTTAATAGGTTTACAATTTCTTGCGCTTCGTCTAACTTAAAGTTTCCTGAAATTTCTGTACTTCCTCCTTCAATTACTGAATTGATAGAAGGCGCACTAAATACTTTTCCATCCATTGCTATGGCAACAAACTCAAAATCATTCGGCTGATTTCCTCTAGGCTGATAATCAGAAGTCATGTTTTTCCATTCTTCCTGACCTTCAGATGTCATATCAACCAAAATAACAATCTTACCTTCGTTAGATCCTACTCTAGCTTCATCAATATCTGCTCCACCTACTCTAGCTTTTCCGTCTTCTGGTATTTCTAAAGCATATAAAGCGTGGTATAGCGTATCATTATCTTGCAATAATTTAATACCTGCATTACCCCAAGCAAATAGAACGTTTTCGATTCCTAACTCGTCATAACGCTCCGCTATCAATTGGTTAACCTTAGCTGTATCTGCAGCNTTGGCGTATCCTAATTGTGGACTAGGAAGAAAACCTTCTTCTGATGCGTTTATTCTAAAATACTTTAAGAATTCATTCTGCTCCTTATCTTCTGTTAAGTCTTCTGTTTCTTCGCCTAAAATATCATCTAGGTTCAACGAGTCGGCAGGGTTAGATAATGAGTCTGATGAAGCAATATCAGTAGAGTCGTTTGCCTCAGTTTCTTCCAATGCTTCTAATAAATCTTCTTCAGATGTAGCTAAAGCATTTAAAATACCACCAACTTGCGTACCTTTTAAAGCGTGATAGAACTCTAAATTTGCAGAACCTTGAATACGCGATCTCACCGTTTCTTGGTCTTTAACACCTGGTAACTCAATGTATATTCTGTTAGACTCTACATCTTTTGTAATGTTTGGCTGCGCAACACCGAATTGGTTAATTCTGTTAGCCATTATGGTTTCAACTCCATCCAAAGCATTGTCTGCTAANCCAGTTAGATAATTAATAACTTCTTCATCGGTTGCCTTAGATCCAATTTCACCTATTACGGCTTCAGTAGAAAACTCCTTAATCAAAGGTCTTTCTGGATGTGCCTTTTTAAATTCTTGAGCGAAAAGTGTGATAAAATCTCCTCCTTCTGCATTGTAGGCATCTACAGCTGTATTAAAAGGTTTACTGAAACGTTCAATTTTGGGACTAACAGCATAATTTTTAACTAAATCCGGCATAGATAACTGTAATGTCACAGACATCCCACCTTTCAAGTCAAGCCCTAAAGCGATACTTTTACCTTTAACATCTTTGTAAGTACTTCCTAAAAATACTTCCTCTTCGTTCTTGTTCTTGAGTATGTCGTTTACAAAAGCCGACTTAGCCAAATCTCTAGCCTCTGGGTCGTTTTTAGCAACTTTAGTACCGTTAGGTAAGAGCAATGTGTCTAGTTCTGCTGCCGAAGCAAACATTTCTTCTACACTAGCGTCTGCATTTGCTTCTGCTTCTGATTCAACTCCATTAGCAATGAAAGTGAACGATAACTGGTAGATACAAACAACTGCTAATACAATTGTGAAAAACCAAAAAAATCCTTTGTTACGCATGTCGTAATCTTATGTTTGTGTTTAAATATAGCTGGCAAATATATCATTTCAAATCGGTAAATTCAACTATAATCTTTAGGGTTATTAACAAATCTAGCAATAACGGCATATCACAACCCATTAATTATGTTTTAGCTACCTGTAAATTAATCAGTTAAAATGCGAAAATCAATAACTAATAAATTGATTTGTAAAATAGAATAAACAAAAAAAGCCTTACACAAGTAAGGCTTTTCATTTTTTAAATATATTTTAAAGATCAGAAGGCAACTCTACTGCCTGATATCTTTTAGATTTTGGTTTTAATTTATCAATAAATACAATTCTAAGCTGTTCACCGTCTGCTGTATATATCATTTCAGATATTCCATTGGTGATTACCGGCTCTTTCTTTGTTTTATTATAAAACTTCTTGTCGAATAACTCTGAAGTCGCATCTTCATAAAAAACAAAAATAGCAACCACTACTCCATTTTCTACTCTTGCTTTTCCTTTTACACAAAAAGAATCACCGTCTTCGAAAAAACTAATAATAACATTTCGGTGCATATCATCTGCTACTGTATATGAACCTCTTTTCTCAAAAGCTTTTTCTAATCTTTCAAAACACGTAGGTTCCTGGGCAAAAACTGCCGTAGTTAAGAAAAATGCAAACAGTGCAAGTAACGTTTTTTTCATAATATTTCGTTGTTTTTGTGTACCTTAACAGTATCACGGTTGTCAAATATAGCAAACTTGTTTAAAATTACAGATTGCTAACTTCCATTTTTATTTATTTTTGAAGAAATCAATTTCAAACAGCATGAAACAAATTGCAGACCATTTTTTGGAGGCAGCCGAAATTTTACACTTATTTAACAGTAATGATGAAAACTTCAAAGCTATAGAACGAGCAGGAAACCTCTTGGTTACAAGCTTTAAACAAGAAGGTAAAGTTATTTCTTGTGGAAATGGAGGCTCTATGTGCGATGCCATGCATTTTGCTGAAGAATTAACAGGTAGATATAGAGATAATCGTCCGGCAATTGGAGCTATTTCAATATCTGATGTATCACACATGTCGTGCGTTAGTAATGATTACGGATACGAAGATGTGTTTTCTAGGTACATTGAGGGAGTTGGAAGAACTGGAGATGTTCTTTTAGCAATCTCAACTAGTGGAAACTCTAAAAACATTATTAAAGCCATAAACGCTGCAAAAGCTAAAGGAATGAAAGTTATTGGTTTAACAGGGAAAGACGGTGGTGAAATGGCATCAATATGCGATGTAGAAATAAGAGCACCAAAGTCTAAATATGCAGATAGAGCTCAAGAAATACACATCAAGGTAATTCATAGTTTAATTGACTTTGTAGAGCGAAACTTATAATGAACACAATTAAAACCCATATAACTTACTTTTCCACTCTACTTGGAGACCGATGTAAGCTTGACCCTGACAGTTTATATAAACATAGTAAAGACGAAACCGAAGATTTATCTGTTTTGCCTGCCATGGTTTTGGTACCAGAAAACACAAAAGAAATAGCTGNGATATTGGCTTANTGTAATGCCAATAANATCACAGTTACACCGCAAGGAGCTAGAACAGGTTTAAGCGGAGGAGCAATTCCAAACAAAAACGGGATTGCCTTGAGTATGGAACGTTTTAACAAAATTATTGAAATTGACACCAACAACCATCAAGTTACAACCGAGCCGGGAGTAATTACAGAGGTTCTACAAAATACTGTTAAAGAAAAAGGACTTTTTTATCCTCCAGATCCTGCGAGCAAAGGAAGCTGTTTTATTGGTGGTAATGTTTCAGAAAATAGTGGTGGTCCGAAAGCCGTAAAATACGGCGTTACAAACGAATATGTTTTAAACTTAGAAGTTGTTTTGCCGACTGGTGAAATTATTTGGACAGGTGCGAATGTATTGAAAAATGCTACGGGTTATAATTTAACTCAACTTGTTGTAGGAAGTGAAGGAACTTTAGGTATAATAACTAAAATTGTTTTAAAACTAATTCCGCATCCGACGCATACTTTATTAATGCTAGTGCCATTTTATGCTGCCGAAGAAGCATGCAGAGCTGTTGCAGAAATATTTAAAGCCGGCATAACGCCAAGCGGTTTAGAATTTATGGAGCGTGATGCGCTTTTATGGACAATCCAATACAACGATGACATTTCTGTTGAAGTAAAAGAAAATCATGCTGCACATCTTTTAATTGAGGTAGATGGTTTTAATCCCGACTTGTTATTTAAAGACTGTGAAAAAATAATGGTCTTGTTGGAAGATTTTAAAACAGACGAAATTCTATTTGCTGAAAGCGAAGCACAAAAAGATACACTTTGGAAGTTAAGACGTAAGGTAGGTGAAGCTGTAAAGGCGCATTCTGTTTATAAAGAAGAAGATACCGTTGTACCGAGGTATGAGTTGCCTAAACTATTAGCAGGTGTTAAGGAAATTGGATGCAGATATGGTTTTAAATCCGTTTGTTATGGTCATGCTGGAGACGGAAACCTGCATGTTAATATAATTAAGGGTGAATTAACCGATGTGCAATGGAACGATGAACTACCAAAAGCAATAACTGAAATATTTGAATTAGTGGTTCTTTTAGGAGGTACAATATCTGGCGAACACGGTATTGGTTTAGTTCAAAAAAGATATATGCCAATTGCTTTTTCTGAAGTTCAGTTGAATTTAATGCGAGAAATAAAAAAAGTGTTCGATCCGAACGGGATTTTAAATCCTGGAAAAATATTCTANCTANGCTAACTAATCAACTATAATTCTAAAAAATCATAATTCCTTAGGATACGAGATTGTCGTCGGTAACTTTTCGTGGGGTGATAAATGTAAACCAGACTTCCATCTTTAATACAGCTTATAATTTCAGGAGCTTCATTTAAGGGTATTGCAGGACAACCTAAACTTCGGCCTAATCTTCCATTCTCCATCAAAAAATCTTCAGTAGCATATTCTGCGCCATGAATTACAACACCTCTACTCCTCGCCTTATTATTTGATGCTTCCAAACCTTGCAAACGCAAAGCTAAATCGAACTTACCACTGTAAGTATCTTCGGTAATATAAAAGCCTAAACTGCTCATATTACTGCCCTCTTCATTACTAAAGTTTTTCGCTAATTCATTTCCTGTTCGTTTACCATGTGCACAAAAAGAGCGTTTAACAATAACATTATCAGTAACATTTATGATGTATAGTCTTTTTTTAGAAGAATGCTGACTAAAATCAATAATGGTAATATACTTAGAAGACGGTAGCTTTTCCTCAGATTTTAATAAAGTATATCCTCTTAAGGCTTCCTCATACGCCTCGAAACTAAGTGTAGTATCCTGCAGACATTCGTACTTTTGCTCAATACTGATTTTCCAATTTTCAATTTTGGATACCGATAAGGAATCAGAATCATGAGCGCTGAAGGCATTGAATGAAAAAAGAAAAACTACGATTAACCAACCTATTTTATTCACTTCTTTTAATTTCACGGCTAGCGAAAATAAACAAAATCTCAGTACCTTTGTCACCGACTTATAGAAATCACTGTTAAAAATCTATAAATCAGATAGATTGAATTATGAAGTATAAAGAAGCTGTAGACAAAAGAAGAACCTTTGGTATAATCTCTCACCCAGATGCTGGTAAAACAACCTTAACGGAAAAATTACTTCTCTTCGGTGGAGCTATTCAAACCGCTGGAGCCGTGAAAAATAATAAAATAAAAAAAACGGCTACATCTGACTTTATGGAAATAGAAAAACAGAGAGGTATTTCTGTAGCTACATCCGTAATGGCTTTTGAATACAAAGGAAAGCAAGTAAACATCTTAGATACACCTGGTCACAAAGACTTTGCTGAAGATACTTACCGAACATTAACCGCCGTTGACAGTGTAATACTTGTTATAGATTGTGCAAATGGTGTTGAGGCACAGACCGAACGTCTAATGGAGGTGTGTAGAATGCGAAAAACTCCCGTAATCGTTTTTGTGAATAAAATGGACAGAGATGGTAAAGAAGCCTTTGACCTTTTGGACGAACTTGAAACAAAGCTCGACATTAAAGTAAGACCCCTTGCCTGGCCCATCGGAATGGGTGATCGATTTAAAGGAGTTTACAATCTTTTTGATCAAAACTTAAATTTATTCTCTGCCAACAAAACTAAAATTGCAGAGGAAGTTGTTTCCTTTAGCGATTTAAATAATCCAGAACTAGATACCTTAATAGGAGAATCTTTTGCAGATGAACTTAGAGAAGAGGTTGAACTTATAAATGGCGTTTACGAACCGTTTGACGCTGAAACTTATTTGTCTGGAGAAATTGCTCCTGTATTTTTTGGATCTGCAGTAAATAATTTTGGGGTAAAAGAATTACTAGACGCCTTTGTACAAATATCTCCATCTCCTAGAGGACGAGATACAGACGTAAAACGGGTAGAACCGAACGATCCGAAATTCTCAGGCTTTGTCTTTAAAATCCATGCAAACCTTGACCCAAAGCATAGAGATAGAATCGCCTTTCTAAGAATTGTATCCGGTAGATTTGAAAGAAATACATTCTACAAGCACATTCGATTAGATAAAAAACTAAAGTTCCCTAATCCCACTTCCTTCATGGCTAATGATAAATCTGTAGTAGAAGAAGCTTTCCCAGGAGATGTTGTTGGTTTATATGACTCTGGAAACTTTAAAATCGGAGATACACTTACAGAAGGAGAAATAATGAACTTTACAGGTATTCCATCTTTCTCTCCAGAAATTTTCCAAGAACTGCAAAACAACGACCCAATGAAGTCTAAACAACTAGACAAGGGTATTAAACAACTTATGGACGAAGGAGTAGCTCAATTATTCATTCAGCAACCTGGAAATAGGAAAATTGTGGGAACTGTTGGTCAACTTCAGTTTGATGTAATCTTACATAGGTTAACCCATGAATATGGAGCTAAATGTTCTTTCACCCCAAAGCCTTACCACCTTGCCTGCTGGATAACGTCAGACAATGAAGAACAAATAGAAAAATTTCAACGTGCAAAAACAGGTAACATTGCTATTGATAAAGACGAAAATTTGGTGTTTTTAGCTGAAACGCCTTTTTTACTTCAAATGGCAGAAAGAGACTATCCAGAAATAACATTTCATAAAACGTCAGAATTTAAAGTAAAACATTAATTCTATAAAAAAGTAAGGTTAATAAAAGTTATACGACTAATATTTGTTCGGTTTTTGAATACAGTTTATGATATGATTAGAGTGTTGTTGCTCTAAAAAAAAAGGATAATCAAGTGTGATTATCCTTTTTTACTCTATAAAATGTAGCTTTTAAATATTCTCTATTACCATTGCTGAAGCTCCTCCGCCTCCATTACAAATTCCGGCAGCTCCATACTTTCCTCCGTTTTGTTTTAAAACATTAATTAAAGTAACAATTATACGCGAACCAGAAGAACCCAATGGGTGACCTAAAGCAACGGCTCCACCATTTACATCTACCTTCGTAGGATCTATA